>Ga0154315_1027_pt1 | contig 69031 bp, 69 predicted proteins | sample RifGroA2_FD_105609 | JGI IMG/M metagenome (GOLD analysis project Ga0154315, IMG submission 105609) | Elusimicrobia bacterium GWA2_69_24
GGTAATTCCCTGGCAGGAATACGTAACCCTTGATCTCGCCGAAATCGCCGATCGGCTGGGGACGCGGCTTTTCCTCGCACCAGGCGTCATAAAGACTCTGATAGGCCATGGCCGGTGTCGCGGTGGACTTCCCAGGTTCCAACCAGAAGGAATGGTCCACCGCGGCTTTCTTTGCAGGAAGATTGTTTGGCCAGCATTCTTTGGGTGGATAATGGTCCTCGGGTTGGAACCAGAAGTCCTCACGGCCCCGACCATCAAGAAACTCAATGTAGAGGCCCGTATCGAGGTAATGGCGCAATTCCTGCGGTCCCTCATTGAAGACATCGTCTAGGACGAGGATGCGCTTGTCGCTGATGTTGGTGAGGACGACTTGGACCCAAAGCGAATCCTCGCTCTGGGGCAGCTTGGTCTTGAGGAGCCGCAGGGTAAGACGGATGGGGCCCTTCTCGCCCTTCGCCTCCGCTGCCGCAGGGACGGGCAGGCTCGTCCGGCCGGGGAAAGCTTGATCGGGTGGGGCGAGCTTGAGCTGACCGGGCTCGGTCTGGAGGCTACGCTTCTTACATGCCGCCGATCCTAGGCATAGTACCGTTGCGAGGCAGATGACTGCGAAACAGTTCCTTGACGGCATTCCGATGCGATTCCCCCCTAGCGCGCTTGCATTATGGCGCGCTACCGCCGCGAAGTCCAGAAAGCGGCAAGAAGTAGCTAGGCTTTTCCGGCGCTGCCCAGCACGGCCTCGTTCTTGTGCTTGTAGAGCTTCACCAGCTCGTCGCGGGCCGGTCCCAGGTACTTGCGGGGGTCGAACTCCTTGGGGTTCTTGGCGAAGACTTCCCGGACCTTCGCGGTCATGGCCAGGCGGCCGTCGGAGTCGATGTTGATCTTGCACACCGCGGAGGCCGCGGCCTTGCGCAGCTGCTCCTCCGGGACGCCCACGGCGTTCTCCATCTTGCCGCCGTACTTGTTGATGAGGTCCACGTACTCCGGGACGACCGAGGAAGCCCCGTGCAGGACGATCGGGAACCCGGGCAGGCGCTTCTCGCACTCCGCGAGGATGTCGAAGCGCAGCGGCGGGACGCTCTCGCCCGGCTTCACCTTGAACTTATAGGCGCCGTGGGAGGTGCCGATGGAGATGGCCAGGCTGTCCACCCCGGTCTTCTTGACGAATTCCTCCACCTGCGCCGGGTCGGTGTAGTTGGACTTCTCGTGCTGGACCTCGTCCTCGATGCCGGCCAGGACGCCGAGTTCGCCCTCCACCGTGACGTCGTGCCGGCGGGCGAACTCCACCACCTTCTTGGTCAGGGCGATGTTGTCCTCGAACTTGTGGGCGGAGCCGTCGATCATCACCGTGGAGAACCCGGTCTCGATGCAGGAGACGCAGAGCTCGTAGGTGTCGCCGTGGTCGAGGTGCAAAGCGATCGGGATGCGCGCCCCGTAGGTCTCGGAAAGCTCGACCGCGCCCTGGGCCATGTGGCGCAGGAGGATCTGGTTGGCGTACTTGCGCGCCCCGGAGGACACCTGCAGGACCACGGGGGAGCGGGTCTCGGCGCAGGCCTGGATGATGGCCTGAAGCTGCTCCATGTTGTTGAAATTGTAGCCGGGAGCCGCGAACTTGCCCTTCACGGCCTTGGCGTACATCTCCCGCGTGTTGACCAGCCCGAGTTCCTTGTAGCTGTGCATGTGAGCCTCCCCTGTTGGATGGATTCTAATAACTTTGCGGGGTCCCGGGAAAGGAGAAGCCCTCCTTGCGGAGGGCTTCAGATGGTGGACGTGTCCCTAAGGGCTCGTAAAGAAATAAGTGGCATGATTCGCCGGGAGCGATTTTGGAGCGAGCCGAAGCGATGCGAGACGCGCAGGCCTTAAGGCCTGTAAGTCGAGCAACGCGAAGGCGCAGCCCCTGCGGCGATAGCGCCGCAGGGACCTGCGGCAGGGAGTAACTCCTTTCCGCAGGCCTAAAAGCGCCCCGGCCCTTCGGGGAAGCCCCTGCCGCCATCGACCGGCAGGGACCGTGCAAGAGAATGTTCTCCGTACGCACGGCCCGCTATTGGCCGATTTCGTCGTTGCTCGTCGCTTACATAGTTCACACTATGCGCGCTCCTCGCGCCTAGAAATCGGCTCAACATCGGGCTTCCGAATCGCGCCACTTATTTCTTTACGAGCCCTAAGCCTTTGACTGCATGGAGGGTGCGCTTGGCGGCAGAAACCCCTCATCCTCGATTCTCTGGCGCACCATGCTTGGCTGCACCTCAAAAACCCTAGAAAGATATTGGCTCACATACTGGAGCATGAGGGGAGAGCCGGTTTCGTGGAGACCCGCAGACGCTGTCGTCGCCTTCTGAATGGCAATTCCTACCTCTCGTTTTAGGGCCTGTCTGGGCACACAGATCAGACTTGCCAATGCTCCGGCCTGCCATTCCAAGTGCCTGAAGGCCTTCTCATCGATTGATTGGACCAACCGGATCCACCCCTCTTCGTTACTGTAACTGAATCGCGAGAAGATATCACGGTGCAATATGGCATGCGCCGCCTCATGGGCTATGGTAGTGCGATAAAGAAAGGGCTTCTTCTCCAACACGTTTTGGTCTATCCGAATGGTCAAGAGGTCCCGAGAAATAAGCCCGGGCTCCCCTAGGGCATGCGAGAGCCCTTCCACGGGAATGACAGAGATACGGAGTTCCAACTCCACAATATCGTCTATGGGAACGGGGATGGACCCGGAAGGATGATACCGCGAAAGGAAATCCTTCGCCTTATCGCGGAGATCATCCAACGATATGAAAGGGACGATGATCCTGATGGCTCAACTCTCTTTCACAATCTTGATTATTCGCCGCAATTTCTCGACACTAGGCTTCTTGCCGCTGAGTGCCATAAAGAGCACTGGCAATTCCGCCATCAGTTCTTTATTGGCCAGGACTCTCTTGGGAATCTTACCCGCAGAAGTGGCCGCGAGTGAGAAGAATCTATTCCACTCGGGTCCTTTGGGACTAAGCTTGAGGGCCTCCGCGTATCTCTGAAGAACTTTGTCAGAAGTGGACGGAGAAATCAACCCTCGCTCCATCCTGCTGATGTTTCCGGGGTCGAAACGATTATCTAGGCAGAATTGCCGGAGGGTCTTCCTGAGACTCATCCGCAATTGCATAAAATACGCGCCGAACTCATTTGCCATGTTGTTTGGTCCCTATTTGTTGTTTGGCGTTTGGGAGAGAACCGACCTGTTGTAAATACTATACAACGCGAGTGCTTGAGCGTCAAGGCCCATGAGGGTCCAGTCCCACCCCCCGCCCGATGGAGTCCGCAAAGCAAAGAGCCCTCCCATAGGCATCCTTCCCATGAAGAGGGCTCTTTACTTCCCCGGTGGTTCCCGCCGAAAATGGTGGACGTGTGGGGGATCGAACCCCAGACCTCTACCTTGCGAAGGTAGCGCTCTCCCAGCTGAGCTACACGCCCATCTGACGCTCCCGGCCGCTTCGCGGCCGGGCCTGAAGGCCTCGCTCCGAGAGGGACTGCTCCGCTCGGTGCGTCCCAAGGGGGCTGCCGCCCCCTTCGGCGCCGTCGGCTCGCTATCGCTCGCCAGGACGGCTGAACCCCCAGTTGGTGTCGCGGACCATGCCGCGACGGTCCATTATAGCAAAACGGTCACCACTTCTTCTTCTGCCACCACCGGATCATGGTCAGCAGGGCCAGCAGGGCCAGGAATATGATGATCCAGAAGGCCATGGGGTGATGCTGGAACGGGATCCCGACGTTCATGGAGAAGGCGCTGACCACGAAGGTTGGGACCATGATCCCGATGGTGATGAGGTTCAGCGTCTTCATCAGGATATTGAGGTTGTTGCTGACGATGGAGACGCGCGCGTCCATGAGCGAGGCCAGGATGTTCGAGTAGATCTCGGCTTGCCGGTAGCATTGGCTGTTCTCGATGAGCAGGTCCTCGAGGTGTTCCAGGCCTCGTTGCGAGATTCCGGCCTTGGCGCTGCTGTTCTTGAGCCGCTCCAGCGCCCCCCCGTTGGCATGGATGGCGCTCAGGTAGTAGACCAGGCTCTTCTCCAGGGAGAACATGTTCAGCAGGTACTTGTTCTCCATCGAGCTGTTGATCTTCTTCTCCATCTCGTCGGAGATCATGTTGATGACCTTGAGATGCTCGATGTAGTGGTGGATCGAGGAGGAGAGTATCCGCAGGAAGACGTCTTCCACCGACGAGATCCCCTTGGCCAGCTTCCCCCCCAGCAGGGGCGAGAGCTCCTCGGCCACCACCATCACCAGCCGGTCCGGGAAGAGGAAGAGTCCGTAAGAGGTGACTTTGAACAGGAAATGGTCCTGGGCCGAGTAGTTCTTCGGCCGCTTGAAGATCAGCGCGTAATGGGAGGGCTCGAACTCGAGCCGGGAGGGCTCGTCGGGGTCGAGGGCCGAGTTCAGCGTGTGCTCGTCGATCTTGAGCTCGTCGAGGAGGAAGCGCCGCTCCGCGTCCGTGGGATTGAGGTATACCAGCACCGGGCCGGCGGCGTCTTCGCCCTGGACCAGGGAGCCGTTATCGAGGCGGTAGCGGGTCAGCATCGGGTTTCAAGGCGAGCCGGATATGCAGCTCCTTGAGCTGCCGTTCCGAGACCGCGGAGGGCGCCTCGCTCAGGAGGTCGAGCCCCTGCGTGGTCTTGGGGAAGGCGATGACGTCGCGGATGGAGTCCTCCCCGGCCAGGAGCGCCACGAGGCGGTCGAGCCCGAGCGCGACCCCGCCGTGGGGCGGCGCGCCGTGCTCCAGCGCGTTGAGGAGCAGCCCGAAGCGCTGGCGCTGCTCCGTGCGGTCGTAGCCCATCAGGGCGAGGATCTTCTCCTGGATCTCGGGCCGGTGGTTGCGCACCGAGCCCGAGCCCAGCTCGACCCCGTTGAGCACGATGTCGTACTGGTGGGAGCGGACGTTGCCGGGGTCCGAGTCGAGCTTGGGGAGCTCGGCCTCCATGGGGGCGGTGAAGGGGTTGTGCGTGAAGGTCCAGCCGCCCGCCTCGTCGCGCTCCAGCAGAGGGAAATGCAGCACCCAGAGCATGGCCCACGGCCGGGAGGGCTTGAGGTCCAGCTTCACGATCAGATGGTTGCGCAGGGCGCCGAGGAGCTTGGCGGCCTCTATGGCCGGCCCGGCGGCCAGGAGCAGAACCTCCCCGTCCTTGGGGCCTAGGCGCGCGCGCAGGTCCTGGAAGATCTTGGGGTCGAGGAACTTGGCAACGGGCGAGTCGATCTGGCCGCCCTCTTTGAACCGGACCCAGACCAGTCCCTTCGCGCCCAAAGTTTTGGCCAGGTCCACGAGCTTGTCGATGTCCGTGCGGTTGAGGGCCCCGCCCGAGGCGAGGATCCCCCGGACCACCCCCCCGTTCTTCACGGCGTCGGCGAAGACGCGGAAGCCGCAGTCGCGGAAAGCGTCGGACAGCTCCTGGATCTCGAGGCCGAAGCGCAGGTCCGGCTTGTCGCTGCCGTAGCGGGCCATGACCTCCTCGTACTCGAAGCGCGGGAAGGGCAGCTCCAGCTCCACCCCGATGGCGGCGCGGAAGACGTCGCGGAGCATGCCCTCGACCACGGCGTGGATGTCCTCCTCGCGGACGAAGGACATCTCCAGGTCGATCTGGGTGTGCTCCGGCTGGCGGTCGGAGCGCAGGTCCTCGTCGCGGAAGGCCCGGGCCAGCTGGAAATAGCGTTCGAAGCCCGAGACCATCAGGATCTGCTTGAAGATCTGCGGGGATTGGGGCAGGGCGTAGAACTCCCCCGGCGAGAGCCGCGACGGGACCAGGTAGTCGCGCGCCCCTTCGGGGGTCGACTTGGTCAGGATGGGGGTCTCGATCTCGATGAATCCCGCGCGATCCAGGTGGAGGCGCGCCGCGTGCGCGGCCCGGTGCCGGATGGTGAGGTTGCGCTGCATCCGGGGCCGCCGCAGGTCCAGGTAGCGGTGCTTGAGCCGAACTTCCTCCGAGACGGTGGCGTGGTCGTCGATCTCGAAGGGGAGCGGCTTGCAGGGGTTGAGGAGCGCGATCTCGGCCGCCTCGACCTCCACCTCGCCGCTGGGGAGCTTGGGATTCTCGCTGCCGGCGGGGCGTTTCATCACCACGCCGGTCAAGGAGACCGCGTACTCCGAGCCGAGCTTGCCGGCGGCCTCGAACGCGGCGGCCTGCTGGGGCCGGGCCACCACCTGGACGAGGCCGCTGCGGTCGCGCAGGTCGAAGAAGTAGACCCCGCCGTGGTCGCGCCGGGAATGGACCCAGCCGGCCAGGCGCACCGGCTCGCCCGCGCGGGACGCGTTGAGTTCGCCGCAGGGGATGCTGCGGAAGGGGTGGGTCATGGGGCGGTCTCCAGCCGGCGGCGTACCGCTTCAGGAACCTGCGTCAGGGGGACCTCGGACTGCTGGCTGCGGAGCATGTCCTTGACGATGCACGAGGGAGGCTCTTTCTTGATCTCCTCATCTCCCAGGATGATGCAGACGGGAGCTCCCTGCCGGCCCGCTTCCTTCATCTGGCTCTTGAGGCTCGCCGCGAACAGGCCGCCGGCGGTCCGGAGACCGGCGGCGCGCAGAGAGGCCATGAGACGCATGCCTTCCGCCTCGGCCCGCGGGTCCTGGCTCTGCAGGGCGACGAAGACCGCGGGTTTGCGCTCCGGCGCCAGGGCGCGCAGGAGCCGGGCTTCGGGGTCCGCGGCCGCCACGGCCAGCAGGGTGCGCTCCACGCCCAGAGCCCAGCCCACGGCGGGGGTCGCGGGTCCGCCCATGGAGGCGATGAGGGAGTCGTAGCGCCCGCCCCCCGCGATGGCGTTCTGGGAGCCGATGCCTTCGGCCTGGAACTCGAACACGGTGCGCGTGTAGTAGTCGAGGCCGCGTACCAGGGCCGGGTCGGGGTAGGTGTGGGGCAGGCCGTGGTCGCCGAGGAAGGCCGAGACCTGGGCCACATGGTCGCGGCAGGGAACGCAGGGCTCGAGCCGGGGAGCCCCCCCCGTCAACTTCTCAGCGTCGCCCTTGCAGTCCAGGCAGCGCAACGGGTTGCGGTCCAGCCGGCGCCGGCAGCTCTCGCAGAGCTCCGCCTCGCGGGACTTGAGGTACTCCCGGAGGCGTTCCCGGAAGCGCGGCCGGCATTCGGGGCTCTCGTCGCAGCCCAGGTTGTTGAGGCGCAAGGTCAGCCGGCCGGCGAGCCCGGCCCGGTCGAAGAGGTCTTTGAGGGCGAGTATGGCTTCTACGTCCGCCGCCGGGTGGGGGTTGCCGAAGAGCTCGATCCCGATCTGGCCGAACTCCCGGTAGCGCCCCTTCTGCGGCCGTTCCGCGCGGAACATGCTGCCGACGTAGAAGAGCTTGCAGGCGCCGCCCTGCTGGTTGAGGTGCTTGTCGAGGAAGGCGCGCACCGTCCCGGGCGTGCCCTCCGGACGCATGGCCAGGTGCCGGCCGCCGGCGTCCGAAAAAGCGAACATCTCCTTCTCCACGATGTCGGTGGTCTCCCCCGTGGTCTTGATGAAGAGCTCGCGCGATTCCAGGGTCGGCAGGCGCACCTCGCCGATCCCGTAGAGGGCGAACACCTGCCGCGCCAGGTGCTCGAGCGCGGCCGTGCGCTCGGACTCGGGCGGGAGCTGGTCTCGGAAGCCGCGGACGGGCTGGGTCAGGGGGTCGGACACGGGGTCAATCCGTGCGCAGGGAGTTGTGGATCAGGGTCTCGAGCTTCTGGGGCTCGCGGATGACGATGCGGCCGTCGCGGCTCTCCACCAGGCCGGATTCCCGGAGGATGGACAGGGCGCGGGACAGGGGCTCGCGCGTCGTGCCGACCAAGTCCGCGAGCTCCTGGTGGGTGTAGCGCTGGCGCAGGACCAGCCGGCCGGTGCCGATGCGCTCCGCGTTGGCGAGGTCGTGCAGGGCCTTGGCCACCCGTCCCAGGATATTGCGGTACAGGAGGCTCTCGATCTCGTCGTCGGCCTGGCGCAGGCGGGCCGAGAAGGCCCGCAGCATGGAGAAGCAGAGTCTGGCGTCCGACAGGAGCAGTCGGCGGAAGTCGGCCTTGCGGATGATGAGCAGGCGCGTCGCCTCCACGGCCTCGGCCGAGGCCGAGCGCTGCTTGTTGTCGATGACCGCCATCTCCCCGAAGAAGTCGCCGGGGCCGAGATAGGCGAAGGTCTTGCGCTTCTTGGAGCCGGAGCGGCTGAAGATCTTGACCCGGCCCGCGAGCACGACGAACATGTTGTGGGCCGTCTCGGATTTCCGGAAGATGAGGGTGCCGGCCGGGAAGGAATCCATCCGGGAGATGCGGGCGATGCGCCGGAGCTCGGAGAGGGGCAGGGTCCGCAGGAGTCCGAATCGTCTGAGGGATTTTATTGGCATCGGTTTCAGGGGATACTACCTTTTCACGCCAGACGCCCGCAAGACGATGGCGGGGACCGCCGCTACAGGCTCAGGCCGGGGGCGGGGTCGGCCCCTGGGGCAGGCGGACGCGGAAGGTGCTCCCCTTCCCGAGGATGCTCTCGGCGCGGATGCTGCCGCCGTGCGCGTCGACGATCATCTTGCTGATGGTCAGTCCGAGTCCAGTCCCGGTGCGCTTCTTCCCGGGCGCTTCGGGGACGCGGTAGAACTTGTCGAAGAGCCGCGGCAGGCTCTCCGGCGGGATCCCGGGGCCTTCGTCGCTCAAGGCTACCTCCACGGAATCCCCCTCCCGGGTCACGGAGAGGCGGACGAGGCCTGCGGGGGGCGAGTATTTCAGCGCGTTGGAGCCCAGATTGAGGATCACGCGTTCCAGCTGGTCCGGGTCGCCCGGCACCGGGGGCAGCGTCTCCGGAGCCGAGACCTCGACGCGCGTGCCCGGGGAGTAGCCGCGCAGGGTCTCGGCCGCGCGCAGGGCCAGTTCCCGCAGGTCCACGCTCGTGAACTCGGGCTTGACCGCGTCGGATTCGAGGCGGCTCAGGTCCAGGAAGTTGTTGACGAGCTTGCGCATGCGCCGGGACTCGCGCAGGATGACTTCCAGGTGCCGGCGCTTCTCCTCGTCGTCCAGGGTCGGCCAGAACTCCAGCAGGGTGTCCGAGAAGCCGAGGATGGCGGTGATGGGGGTGCGGAGCTCGTGGGTCACCATGTTCACGAAATCGCTCTTCATCCGTTCGATCTCTTTGCGCCGGGTGATGTCCCGGGAGACGCAGACCATGGCGAAGGGGCGGCCGCGCTGGTCGTGGATGGCGGTGAGGGTGGATTCGACCGGGACCAGGGAACCGTCCTTGCGCAGGTTGAGGCTCTCGACTCCCTGCACGCTGCCCTTCTCCATGGCCTCCGCGAAAACTCGCCGCATCTCCCCCGCGTGGTCCTGGGGGATGAGGAAATCGGAGGGGTTGCGGCCCAGGACCTCCTCGGCCGTGAACTGGAAGGTCTCCGTGGCGCCCCGGCTCCAGGCCTGGAGCCGGCCCGCGGTGTCCATGAGGAGGATGGGGTCCACCGATTGCTCGGTCACCGCGGCCAGGGTCTTCTCCTGCCGGTGCTGCTCCTGGGCGCGCAGGGCGTTGCGCAGCAATCTCGCGGAGTCCGCCAGCAGGGCGTTGACGTCGGCGTCGGGCGGCGTCGCGGAGCCGAGCCCCAGGACCAGCGCGCCTTCCAGCCGCCCCTCCGGGGTCTCCAGGAGCGGCGCCGCGTACCACCCCGCGTTGGGGAGCGGCTCCCAGAGGCTGCGCCGGGTGCGTTCCAGCTCGGACAGGATCCGGGCCTGCTGGGCCAGGGCCTCCTCGGACTCGAAGGACTTCTCACCGAGGGCGACGACCGTTTCCAGGGCGCCGCTGCCGGCGCGGCGCAGCAGGGTGACGTGCTTGCCGCGCGTGAGGGCCAGGAGGATGGGGAGCACGCGGTGGAGGGCGTCCTCCAAGGCGTCCGAGGCGAAGAGCTCGACGGCGAAGCGGTTGAGGAGGGTCAGGCGCTGATACCGGGTCTGGAGCGTGAGGGGTTGGGGAGCGGCCGGCGCAACGGCGGCCGGGATCCGCGGGCCGCCGGGAGCCGCGACCTTCCCCCCCTCCAGGACCCGGACTCCGGCCGCTCCCTCCAGACGGGCCGCGGCGAGCGCCTGGGCCGCGGCCGCGTAAAGGGCGTCCGCGCCGGTCTCGGCCGCGCCGCCCAAAGACACCGCGAACCGGAAATTGCGCCCCAGGTGCTCCTGCAGCCGCTCGACCAGGGGCTCGACCGAGCCCCCCGGCAGCACCGGCAGGAACACGCAGAGGGTGCCCTGCTCGAAACGCGCCACGATGTCGGTCGCGCGGCTCGCGGCCCGGAGCTGATCGGCCAGCTGGGCCATGAGGCGCAGGGACACGGCGGCGCCGCGCGCCTGGTGGATCTCCGCGAGCTGGTCCACGCGCGCCAGGATGAGTCCCTTGCGGGCGGAAGACGGCGCCGCCCCGGGGACGGCGGCCCCAGGGCCGCCGTCCATCTCCGCCTGACAGACGCGGCGGAGGAAGGCTTCGGAGTACACCCCGGTGGCGGCGTCGATGGCCCCGGTGACGGAAGCGGCGTCCGACACCCTCTGGGCCGCGGCTTCCGCGAACAGGGCGAGGAGCCGCAGACAGGCCGGTTCCGCCGACCGCGGCTGGGAGTCGACGAGGCAGAGGGCGGCCGCCTCCGAATGACGCAGGGGCAGAAAGGCGCCCGCGGCGAACGGTCCCGCCGGCGCCGCGGACAGGAAGGCGGGTTCGCCGCCAGCGGCCGCCTCGCGCATGGCCAAGGCCAGGGCCGCGGCCGGTCCCGGCGGAAGGGCCTCTCCGGCCAGTCCCGCCCCGCGCAGGAGCAGCGGGAGGCCGCCCGCCTCGGCGGCGGGACGGACCACGGCCGCCGGCATGCCGAAGCGCTGGGAGACCCAGGTCAGGATCTCGAGGAGGATGGGGTCTTCTTGGGGACGGGCCATGGACCTCGGCCCAGTATATCAATTCGTCGGCGAGATGAGCTTGATGCGTTCCGGCCGGACGGTGAGAGCCCCCCGGCGGTCCAGCACTTCGCGGATCGCCTCGAGCTCCCCGCCCCGCGCGGGACGGGGCCGGCCTCCGTCGATGTTGAGCGGCACGAGCTCGGCCGAGACCCCGCCGCGCCGCAGGAGCAGGCGCACGATCACGGTGCGCTCCGTGCCCGGCGTGGGCGAGACGAACAGGAAGTTGCCGATGCTGTAGAACACCAAGCAATCCCCGATGAACTCCACGGGCTGGAGCATGTGCGGGTGGTGCCCGAGCACCACGTCGGCCCCCGCCGCGGCGGCCAGGCGGGCGAAGGCGGTCTGGATCGCGTTGGGCTCGGTCTCCCGCTCCGTCCCGCCGTGGAACGACACCAGGAGCACGTCGCAGCGCGCCTTCGCGTCGCGGATCCACTCCGCGGCGCGGTCGAAGTCCGCGAAGGCTACGCCCGGGCGGGCGCGGCCCGCCCACATGGCCTCGGGTATCGTGCTCGTCAGGGAGAGGATCCCGACCTTCAGCCCGTGCTTCTCGATGAAGAGCGGACGCCGCGCGGCCTCCCGGTCCGCGCCGGCTCCCACCACCAGGAAGCCCTGCTCGCGCGCCGCCTTCAGGGTGTCCTGGAGACCCTGGACTCCGTAGTCCATGACGTGGTTGTTGGCGAGGTTGAGGACCGTGAAGCCCGCCCGCTTCAGGATGCCGAGCCCGGCCGGCCGGGTGCGGAAGGTCCAGAGCTTGAGGGCGGCGAGACCCCGCGTCGTGACCGCGGTCTCCAGGTTGCCCAGCACCACGTCGCCCTCGAGCCAGTGCCGGATGCCCGCGGTGGGCGCTTCGGGGCCTTCCCGGGCCGCGATGCGGCCCACGGGCCCGTCCAGGCGGTTGTCCCCGACCGCGACGACCGTAAGCCCAGGCCCGGACGGCGGGGCCTGAGCGCAAGCCCAGGAGAGCAGGGGCAGGATTACCGCAAGGAGAGCTGCCATCGTGCCAGGCTTCCCAGGAAGCGGTCCTCGGTGGCGTCGAGGCGGACCGGCGAGACCGAGGCGAGGCCGCGGCGCACGGCCGCGATATCGGTCCCCGGCTGCGGCGCGTCCTGCAGGACGCGGCCGGCCAGCCAGAAATAGGGGTGCCCGCGCGGGTCCAGGCGCCGGGTGACCGTGCGGTCGTAGGTGCGCATGCCCAAGCGGGTGACGAGGACCCGGCTGCCGCGGGACCTTTCCGGGGCGTTGGCGTTGAGGCACAGCCCGGGCGGCAGTCCGCGGCGGAGCACCGCCATGGCCAGCGCGCGGGCGAGCCGGGCCGCGGGGGCGTAGTCCTCCCGCCGTCCTACGCCCTGGCTGACGGCGACGGCGGGGACGCGGTTGATCGTCGCCTCGATCGCCGCGGCCACGGTGCCCGAGTAGTGGACGTCGTGGCCCAGGTTGTAGCCGCGGTTGATGCCCGACAGGAGCAGGTCCGCCTTGCCCCCCAGCACGTGGAGGATGCCGATGCGGGCGCAGTCCGCCGGGGTGCCGCTCAGAGTCAGGACGGTCGCCCCGTCCAGATGCGGGGAATGATGGGGCTTGAGGCGGAGGGGTTTGTGCAGGGTGAGGCTGTGGCCGGCGGTGGAGCGCTCCCTTTCCGGGACGACCACGGTGAGCCGGCCCAGGCCCGCGACGGCGGCCACCAAAGCCTCGAGTCCCTTGCCGTGGATCCCGTCGTCGTTGACGATGAGGATGGATGGGGTGCGCGTCCGGGACATCTCGTCAGGATAGCGGTTTTCCCGCCTCCTCCACAATGTCGGCCAGGACCGCCGCGCTGCGCTCCGGCGGCGGGAGCCCCAACCCCTCGTAGGCCCGGGTCATCGCGGACAGGGTGGAGCCGGCGGGGTCGAAGAGGCCGCCCAGCAGTTCCGCCAGCACGGCGGCCGACAGGCCGCCTTCCAGCGCCAGCCGCGCGGCTCCGGCCGCTTCCAGGATCCGCGCGTTCGCCTCCTGGTGCGCCCCGGTCGCGGCAGGGTAGGGGACGAGGAGCGCGGGCAGCTTCTGCGCCGCGAGTTCCGCCAGCGTGCTGGCTCCGGAGCGGCAAATCGCCAGGTCCGCGGCCCCGTAGGCCGCCGGCATGTCTTCCAGGAATTCCAGGATGACCGCGGGAAGTCCCGCATAAGCCGCGCGGGTCGCCTCCGCATGGCCTTTGCCGCAGAGGTGGAGGACTTGGACCCCACTTCGTGGGGGAGGAGTCCTCTCCGCGAGCAGGCGGAGCGCTTCGGGGACGAGGCGGTTGAGCGCGCGCGCCCCCTGGGAACCCCCCACCACCAGGAGCGTGGCCAGGCCCGGGTCGAGACCGAGGGCGCGCCGGGAGGCCGCGGGATCGGCCTTGGCCCAGAGCGCCTCGCGGATGGGAGTCCCGGTGAGCGCGGTCCTGGTGCCGGAGCCGGGACGCTTCCCGGGCAGGCCCAGGGCCAGGCACGCGGCTCCGCCCGCGCTGAGGCGGTTGGCGAGGCCCAGGACGGCGTTGGATTCGTGGAGCACCAGCGGGACGCCGCGCAGGCGGGCGGCCGCGGCCACCGGGACGGTGAGATAGCCGCCCATGCCCACGGCGACCGCGGGCCGCCAGGCGCGCACGATGTTTCGGGCGGTCCACAGGCTGCGCGCCAGCTTCCCGGGCAGGGCCAGCCAGGACCGGGAGGGCGAGCGCGAGAGGCCGCGCAGGTCCAGTTCCGCGAAGGGCAGGTCTTCCGCGCTCAGCCGGGCCGCGGCCGGATCCTCGCGGCGCAGGACGAAAAGGGTCTCGTGCCCCCGCGCCCCCAGGGCTTTTCCCAGCGCGTAGCCGGGATAGAAGTGTCCCCCCGTGCCGCCGCAGGCGATCAAAATGCGCATGGTCAGCGCGACGCCGGGAGGACCCGGTGCCGGGAGATGTTGAGCAGGATGCCCATCGCCGCCAGGGTGACCAAAAGCGACGAACCCCCGTACGAAAAGAATGGCAGGGGGAGCCCCTTGGTGGGCATGAGGCCGATGGACATGGCGATGTTGAAGAAGGCCTGCAGGCAGATGAGGAAGGTCAGGCCCGAGGCGAGGAGCATCCCGAACAGGTCGGGCGCCCCGCGGGCGATGCGGATGCCGCGCAGGAGCAGGGCCGTGAACAGGCAGAGCACGGCGACGGCGCCGAGCAGGCCCAGCTCCTCGCAGAGCACCGGGAAGATGAAGTCCGTGTGGGGCGCGGGCAGGTACATGAGCTTGATCTTGGAGGCCCCCAGGCCCTGTCCCGCCCAGCCCCCGGCCCCCACCGCCAGCAGGGACTGCACCAACTGGTAGCCCGTGCCGCCGGCGTCGTTGAAGGGGTGCAGGAAGGTCATAAGCCGGGCCCGCCGGTAGGGCAGGCGCAGGAGCTCATAGAGGAGGACCGGCATAGCCGCCAGGCCGACCACGGCGAGGTGGTGGAAGCGCGTCCCGCCCACGAAGAGGACGAGCAGCCCCACCCCGAAGAGCAGGGCCGGGGTCCCCAGGTCGGGCTGCAGCGAGATGAGCCCCAGGAGCAGTCCGACCACGGCCCAAGGCACGATCATCCCCTGGGTGAAGTTGGAGACCTTGCTGCGCTTGCGGTCGAGATAGTCGGCGAGGAACAGCACCATGGTCAGCTTCGCGAACTCGGCCGGCTGCAGGCCGAAGGGGCCGATGCGGATCCAGCGCTTCACCCCGGCGATGGGGCTGGTGAACAGCACCGCGACGAGCACCATGAGGGTCAGGGCCAGCAGGGGCCACACCCATTCCCGCAGACGGCCGTAGGGGATGCGGCTGAAGAGGGCCATCAGACCGAGCCCCGCCAGGGAGAAGAGGCCCTGCCGCTTCAGGTAGAAGAGGGGGTCCGCGTACTGCTTGTCGGCCATGATCGCGCTGGCCGAATAGAGCATCACCCACCCGAAGACGAGCAGGATGAGCGAGAGTCCCAGCAGGAAGTAGTCCGGAGCCGCCTTGCGCCGGCTCAGGGGCTTCATCATGCTTTCCGGCGCCCTAGTTCCTTCGCCAGCTCCTTGAAGCGCCGGCCCCGGTGCTCGAAATCCTGGAACTGGTCGAAGGAGGCGCAGGCCGGGGACAGGAGGAGGGTGTCCCCTTTCGCCCCGATCTGCAATCCCACCCGGACCGCGGATTCGAGGGTCTCGCAGGGGAAGAAGTGGGCCGCGCCCTGCAGGTCCTCCTCGATCTTGGCCGCGGCGCTGCCGATGGTGAGGACGGCCTTGACGCCCTTCTCGACGGGCCCGAGCAGGGCGCGGAAGCCCCCGCCCTTGGGCAGCCCGCCCAGGATGAGCAGCAGGGTCTTACCGCGGTCCTCCAGGGCCCGGAGGGCCGCCAGGGTGGAATCCACGTTGGTGGCCTTGGAATCGTTCACGCAGGCGATGCCCCGGAAGGTCCCGCAGCCCTCGATGCGGTGCTCCACGCCCTGGAACTTCTTGAAGCCGCGGGCGATGACGGCCGGCTTCACGCCCTGGGAGGCGGCCAGGAGCGCCGCGGCCATCGCGTTCTCCAGGTTGTGCACCCCCGGGAGCTTGGGCGGGATCACGACGGAGTCTTTCGGGTCGCCCGGCAGGCGCAGATGGATCTTGCCGCCGTCCAGCCAGGCCGCGACCCGGGTCGAGGGATGCAGCGCGAAGAAGAGCTTGCGGGCCCCGCAGTCGCGCGCGAGGTGCAGGGAGATCGGGTCCGAGGCGTTGAACACGCAGAACTGCCCCCGGTTCTGCTGGCGGAAGACCCGGGCCTTGGCCGCCACGTAGGCTTCCATGCTCCCGTGGTGCTCCAGGTGGTCCGCGGTGACGTTGAGGATAGCCGCCGCGTCCGGCTTGAACCAGGCGCTGTCCTCGAGTTGGTAGCTGGAGACCTCCAGCACCACGGTGTCGCCCTTGCGGATATCGGCGGCGGAGCCGGAAACGGCCGAACCGATGTTCCCGAGCAGGTGCACGCGGCGCTTGTCCTCCTTGAACAGGGCCGCGGTCATGCAGGCCACCGTGGACTTGCCGTTGGAGCCGGTGACCGCGACCGTGGTGCAGGCCGGCGCGTAGGCCAGGGCGATCTCCAGCTCGCTGTAGATCGGGATGCCGGCGTCCCGGAGGCGCTGGAGGATCGGGGCGTGCGAGGGGATGCCGGGGCTCTTCACGGCGAAGGAGGCCGCGAGGAGGCGGTCGGAATGCCCGCCCCCCTCCCAGCGCGCCTTGGCGGGGAGGCGCTTGGCCAGGGCGCGGAGTTCCTTGCGGGGCCGGGTGTCGCTCAAGAGCACGCGGAAGCCCTTCTTGGCCAGCAGGCGCGCGGCGTCGAGCCCGGAGCGGCCCATTCCGAGCACCGCCGCCCGCTTCTTCCGGAAAGACTTGGGGTCGAATGGCTTCATCAGCGGATCTTGAGCGAGGCCAGCGCCGCCAGCATCAGGCCGATGCTCACGATCCAGAAACGCACCGTCACTTTTGGTTCCGCGATGCCTCCCAGCTCGAAATGGTGGTGCAGGGGCGCCATGCGGAATATGCGCTTGCCGCGGCGCAGCTTGTAGGAGGCCATCTGCAGGATGACCGAAAGGGTCTCCGCGACGAAGACGCCGCCTACGATCGGCAGGAGCAGTTCCTGCTTGACGCAGATCGCCACCGTGCCGATCACCCCGCCGAGGAACAAGGACGACGTGTCGCCCATGAAGACCTCGGCCGGATAAGCATTATACCAGAGAAACCCGAGGCAGGCTCCGATCAGCGCCCCGAGGTAGACGCTCATCTCCCCGGCTCCGGGCACGTGGCTGATCTGGAGGTAGTCGGCGAACTTGGCGTTGCCGGCCATGTAGGCGAACACCGCGTAGGTGATGGCGCAGAAGATGATGCAGCCCGCGGCCAGTCCGTCGAGCCCGTCGGTCAGGTTCACGGCGTTGGAGGAGCCCACGATGATGATGGCGGCCAGGACGAAGTAGAGGGGGCCCAGCTCGATGAAGGTCTGCTTGACGTAGGGGACCAGGATGGCGGTGGCGTGCGCGCCTTCCGGCGGGTAGGCCGCCAGGTAGCCCACCACCAGCAGGGCGGTCCCGATCTGGATGAGGAACTTGACCCGCGAGGGCGCCCCGCGCGGGTCCTTCTTCACCAGCTTCTGGTAATCGTCGTAGAAGCCCAGAGCCGTGAGCACGGTCGAGACGAAGATCAATATCCAGGTGAAGCCCACGTCCGGCCGCATCCAGAGGAGCGAGGAGACCAGCACCGCGATGAAGAGGAGGAGCCCGCCCATGGTCGGGGTCCCTTCCTTGGAAAAGTGGCTGGCCGGGCCGTCCTTGCGCTGGGACTGGCCGACCTTGTAGGCCCGCAGGGTCCGGATGAGCTTGGGCCCGAGCAGCAGGCAGATCAGCAGTGCGGTCACCAGCGCCCCGACCGTGCGGATGGTGATGTAGCGGAAGACGTTGAGCGGGCTCCAGAGTTCGCGCAGTCCGGAAAGATAGTAGATCATCCCAGCTCCTCGACGAGACGCTCCAGCGCCAGCGCCCGCGACGCCTTGAAATAGACCGCCGTGCCCGGTTGGAGCAAGGAACGCAGGGGCTCCCGCAGGGCCGCGGCGTCCGGGGTGTGCACGACCGGGAACCGCTCCGCCGCCGCGGCCGCCGCGGCCGCGCCCGTCATGAGCTCCCCGGTCAGGAACGCCGCCGACAGGGGGAGTCTGCCCACCCAGCGGCCCAGCTCCGCGTGCATGGCGGCGGACTCCGGCCCCAGTTCCTTCATGTCGCCCAGGACCACGATCCGAGAGCCGCCCGGGAAGGTCTCCAGGAAGGTCTCGATCCCGGCCCGCATCGAGGCCGGGTTGGCGTTGTAGGCGTCCACCACGAAGACGGCTCCGGAGGGGTGCCGGCGGACCGCGAAGCGCAGGGGCGCGGGCTGGAAGGCGCGCAGGCCGGCCTCGATCTCCGCGGGAGTGAAGCCCAAGGACAGGGCCGCGGCCGCGGCCGCGGCCGCGTTCATGCGGTGGATGCTGCCGTAGTGCTCCCCGGGCACCTGGACCCGCTTGCCCGCGACCTCCAGGGTGATCCCGGTGGCCGGCCCGGCGGGAGGGTGCAGGGCGCGGGCCCCGAGTCCGGGCCGCTCCGTCGCCCCGAACAGGAGCACCGGGCGCTCGAGCCCGGCCGCCAGCCTCGCCAGCAGGGGGTCATCGGCGTTGAGGATGGCCGGGCCTCCGGGCGGCAGAGCGTCGATCAGCTCGGCCTTGCCCTTGAGGGTCCCCTCCAGGCTCTTGAAGAACTCCAGGTGCGCGGGGCCGATGTTGGTCAGCACCCCAGCCGTGGGCTGCGCCGCGCGCGCCAGGGCGCGGATGTCGCCCGGCCGGGACGCCCCCATCTCGAACACCGCGAACGCGTGGGAGGCGTCCAGCTCCAGGATGGAGAGCGGCAGGCCGATCTCGTTGTTGAGGTTCCCCGCGTTGGCGCAGACCTGCCCCCGCGTGGCGAGGATGGCGCGGAGCATCTCCTTGACCGTGGTCTTCCCGTTGCTCCCGGTGATTCCGACCACGGGGATGCGGAAACGGCTCCGGTGCGCCGCGGCGAGCAGGGCCAGGGCGGCGCGGGTGTCGGACACCGCGAGGACCGCCGGGGGCTGTTTCTCGGGCAGGGGGGCGCCGCGGGCCACCACCCAGCCGGCGCAGCGCGCGGCCCCCTCCGCGCCCAGGAAATCGTGCGCGTCGTGGCGTTCCCCTTTCAAGGCCCAGAACGCCTGGCCGCCGTCCAGGCGGCGGCTGTCCGTCGCAAGGGACGCGAAGGGCCGCCGGGGGTCGCCGCGCAGCAGGGACCCTCCCGTGGCCGACGCCGCCTCGCCCCAGTTCATCTTGAGATCCATGTTCAGCACCGCCCCGCTGTCTTCAGCGCGGTCCGCGCGGTCTCTCGGTCGTCGAAGCGCTGGGTCCGGTCCCGGAAGATCTGCGTGTCCTCATGCCCCTTTCCCGCGATGAGCACGATGTCCCCTTCCTGGGCGACCCGCATCGCCTCGAGGACCGCCTCGGCGCGGTCCGGGACGATCTGGTAGTTGTCATAGCCGCCGGCCTGCATCCCGGCCTCGATCTCGCGCAGGATGTCCATCGGGTCCTCCCCGCGGGGGTTGTCGGAGGTGGCGATGGCCAAATCGCTGCCCGCGCAGGCGGCCGCGCCCATGGGGCCGCGCTTGCTGCGGTCCCGGTCCCCGCCGCAGCCGAAGACGGTGATGATCCGGCGGTGCGGCAGGGCGCCCAGGGCCTCGAGGACGGTGGCCAGGGCGCCGGTGGTGTGCGCGAAATCGACGAAGACCGCGAAGGGCTGTCCCGCGTCCACCCGCTCCAGGCGGCCGGGGACCCCGTCCGTGCTCTTGAGGCCCTCGAGGACCGCCTCGGGAGCGGCGCCCAGTTCCATGGCCGCGGCGGCGGCGGCCAGGGCGTTCTGGATGTTGTGTCCGCCCGGGAGCTTGATCTCGGCCAGCCATTCCCGGTCCTTGCGGCACAGGCGGAAGGCGCTGCCCCGCACGGTGCAGACTGCTCCCTCCGCGCGGTAATCCGCTTCCGGTCCGGAGCCGAAGGTGACCTGGCGGACGTCGAGGGAGCGGCGGCGGAGCTTCGCGTAGGACTCGTCGTCCCGGTTGAGGACCGCGACGCGCGCCTTCCGGGCGGGGTCGGAGCGCTCCAACAGCTCGAACAGGCGCGCCTTGGCCGCGAAATACTCCTCCCGCGTCTTGTGGAAATCGAGGTGGTCGCTCTGGAGGTTGGTCATGATGGCGGCGTCGAAGCGTATCTCCTCCACGCGCTGGGTGGCCAGGGCGTGGGAGGAGACCTCCATGGCGACGTGGGTCGCCCCCCCGTCCCGCATCCGGGCCAGGAGCCGCAGGAGTTCCAGCGAGAAGGGGGTGGTGTTCTGGGCCTTGGCGATCTCGCGGTGGCGCAGGCGTACGCCGATCGTGCCCACGACGCCCGGCGTCCCGCCCATGCGGCTGAAGATGGATTCCAGGAGGTAGGTCACCGTGGTCTTCCCGTTGGTCCCCGTGACCCCCACGACGGTCATGGCTTCCGTGGGGTCCCCGAAGAACACGCCGGCCACCCGGCCCATGGCCGCGAAGACGTCGCCCACCTGCACCCAGGTCACCGAGCCCCCGCCGGCGCCTTGGCGGAGCAAGGTGATCGGGGCGGGAGGCGGCTTGAGCTCGCTGAGCACCGCGACCGCGCCTTTGGACACGGCCTGCCGGACGAAGCGGTTGCCGTCCGTCTTGGCGCCCGGCAGGGCCACGAACAGGGAGCCGGGGGTGACGGCGCGGGAATCGAAGGTGATGTCCTGGACGGGGACGGCGAGGTCGCCGCTGGCGTATTCGGGCTTGAGACCGGCCAGGAGCCCTTGCAGCGTCATCAAGCGGCCTTGGACGCAGATCCGAGCGCCTGCTCTCCGTGCAGTATGGGGCGGGCGGGAGCGGCCGCCGGGCGGGCTGGAGCGGGGAACTGCCGCGGCGCCGGGAGCTTCGGCGAGGCGGGGACCGGCGCCGGGGCGGCTTCGGCCGGGGCGATCTTCTCGCCGCCGCGGTCCACGGCCAGCGGCGTCTCGGGAGGAACGCCCTTCATGGCCAGGAGGATATTGGCCAGCTTGGCGAAGACCGGCGCGGCGACCTGGGCGCCGTAGTACTCCCCCTGGGGGGAGTCGATGACGACGAGCACCGTGAACAAAGGGTCGCGGGCCGGGAAATATCCCACGAAGGAGGCGATGTACTCGTTCTCGGAATATTGTCCCGTGCGGGGGTCCACCTTTTGGGCGGTCCCGGTCTTTCCCGCCGTGCGATACCCGGCCAGACGGCTGGTGGAGCCGGTCCCCGCGTCCACCACGAGCTCGAGCATCTTGCGGACCTCGGCGATGGTCTCCGCCTTGGCCACCCGGCGCACGCGGACCGGGCCCGGGGTCGGCTCGTCCCCGATCGCCAGCACCAGCCGCGGTTCCAGGAGCTCGCCGCCGTTGGCGATGGCGGAATAGGCGCTGAGCAGCTGGATGGGGGTCACCGCCACCCCCTGCCCGAACGCGGCGTTGGCCAGGCGCACGTCCCGCAGGGTCGCGGCGGCGCCCATGATCCCGCTGGATTCCCCGGGCAGGGGCACCCCGGTCCGGTAGCCGAACCCGAACAGGGCGCATTGCTTGAGGAAGGCCGCCGCGCCCATCTTGAGCCCGAGCTTGCCCGACCCGATGTTGGAGGAATGCTGGATGATCTCGGGCAGGGTCAGGAGCCCCTGCTTGTCGTGGTCCTTGATGGTGACCTTGGAATTGACCGCCCAGCGCCCGTTCTCGCAGTCGAGCTTGTCCGTGAGGTTCATGACCCCGCTCTCGAGAGCGCCCGCGGCCACCACGACCTTGAACGTGGAGCCCGGCTCGTACACGTCCTGGATGGCGGCGTTGCGCAGGGCGTCGTTGGGCGCCAGCGCCATCGCCAATATCTCCCCGGTGCGGGGGTCCTGGACCAGGACCGTGCCCGCCTTGGCGCGGTGCTTGGCCATGGCCTCGCTGAGGGCCGCCTCCGCGTAGTACTGGATGGCGCTGTCGAGGGTCAGGCGCAGGTCGGGCGGCGGGGCGCCCGCGTCGCCGATCCGTTCCCGGATGGAGCGTCCGTCGCCGTCGCGCATGCTGGCCACCGGGATGGCCTGGGCGCTGATCTTCCGGTCGAAGGAGAGTTCCAGGCCGGAACTGCCGCGGTCCGAAGAATTGACGCTCCCCAGGATGCCGCGGGCGAGTTCCTCGTTGGGATAGCGGCGCTGCTGATCCGCCTGCAGCCCGATCCAGGGATAGCGGGTCTGGAGCCCGCGCAGCGCCAGCAGCTTGGCCTCCGGCACGTCGCGCTGGATCCATACGTTGCGGGTGCGCTGCCGGAGCTGGGCGCGGATGGCGGGAAGCGGCTGCTCGAGGACGGCGGCGAGCGCGCGCAAGCCCGCCTCCCCGGAGGACTTGTCCGCCCGGAGGCCGTAGCGGTCGACGAAGCAGGAATCGACCGTGGTGGACTGCGCTAGGACCCGGCCGCTGCGGTCCAGGATGCGGCCGCGCGGCACGATCTGGAGCGTCTGGGATTCGGTGCGGTGGAGGATCTGGGTGGAGAAGTCCTGATGGCGTACGATCTGCAGGTAGCCGAGGCGGAGCGCGATGGGGATGAGCGGGACCAGGCACAACGCGGCGCTGAGCTGGAGGCGGAGGCCCGTGCGCATCCTATTCTATCAGCCGGCTCAGGAATTGGAACTCCTCTTTCTTCTTGGTCGGGACGGTCTTCTCCGGGAGCCGGGCCACGGTGCTCCCGATGAAGACCACGTTCTCCGGGCTGGTCGGGGCCATGCCGAGCTTCTGCCGGGCGGCTTTGGCCAGCCGGTCCGGCGCGTGCAGCTTGTCGAGCTCGAGCCTGAGGAGGGTGACCCTGTTCTTGCGCAGCGTTAGCTCCCCCTGCGCCGTGCTCACCCGGTAGCCGAGACGCGTCGCCTGCACCTGCTCCCAGAGGAATAGGAACACGATGCAGGTCGCCGCTGCGCACCATTTCGCCGTCGCCGTTCTATCCATGTTCCTTATAAAATCGGCGAGCACCCCGCCGAGTAGGTGCTCACCCAATCGTGGGACCTGCGGCAGGGAGCAGCTCCTTTCCGCAGGCCCCGGGTTCCGTCCTCCTTCGTTTCCGTCACAAAGTCGGCGAGCACCCCGCCGAGTAGGTGCTCACCCAATCGTGGGGCTCTGCGCAACCCCTTGGTTCTCCACATGGTCCTCATGTCTCAGTCTCAAATTCGGGGGCACCCCGCCGAGTAGGTGCCCGCCAGATCGTTTTCAACGCAGGGCCGCCTGGCGGTCCCCGCTCTTAAGGAAAATGCGTCTCCAGATGTAGCCCGCGATCGGGGACGGCGCCGGCCGCAGGCTGATCACCTGCTGCCGGGTATTGAGGAAATACATGGAGTTCGACGGCATGGCGACTTGTTTCATCGGTTTCTCTCCACTACGCGCAGTTTCGCGCTGCGGGATCTGGGATTGCGTCCCGCTTCCTCGGTGCTCGGGCAGATCGGAGATGCCGTCACGATGCGGTATCCGCCGTGCTCCTCGAAGGATCGGAAGACGTGCTTCACGATGCGGTCCTCCAGCGAATGGAAAGAGATGACGGCGATGCGGCCCCCGGGGCGGAGCAGGGCGGCGATGGACTCGAGCCCCCGGGTCAGGTTCTCGAGCTCCTGATTGACCGCGATGCGCAGGGCCATGAAGGTCTTGGTGGCCGGGTGCAGGCGTCCGGTCCGGGGCAGACGCTGCTCGATGAGCTCCTTGAGGTCCCGCGTGGTGCGCAGGGGCTGGTCCTGGCGGGCCGCCACGATCCAGCGCGCGATCCTCTGGGCCTGGCGCTCCTCGCCGTACTCCCGGAGCAGGAGCGTCAGCTGCTCCTCGGGCCACTCGTTGACGATGCGTTCCGCGGTCAGCGGGCTGTCGGGATCGAGCCGCATGTCCAGGGGGCCCTCGTGGTTGATGGCGAAGCCGCGGCTGGCCTTGTCCATCTGCAGGGAGGAGACGCCGAGGTCGAACAGGGCCCCGGTCAGGAACGGCCCGGAGGCCCCCAGCTCGACCTGGAAAGTCTGGCTCAAGTTTCGGAAGTTCGCGCGGACCAGCCGGAATCTTCCGGCGAAGGGCTGGAGCCGCTCTGCGGCTATCGCCAGCGCCTGGGGGTCCATGTCCGTTCCGATGAGACGTCCTTGAGCCGAGATCGTGGCGAGTACGGCTTCGGCGTGCCCGCCGAGGCCGAGCGTCGCGTCCAGATAGGTGCCGTCCTTGTCGGTGACGAGGTGCTCGATCACCTCGTTCAGGAGGACGGGTTCGTGCGTGTATTCCTCATCCATGGTGGCCACCGGCGTCACAGGTTGATCTCCTTGGCGAGCTCTTCCATGGAGGGCTGCACCTGCTCCGTGGAGTGCTTCTTCCAAGCCCGGCGGTCCCAGATCTCGGCCTTGTCGCCGGTGCCGATGATCACCACGTCCTTCTTGAGGTCGGCGTGGTCCACGAGGTTCTGCGGCACGAGGACGCGGCCCTGCTCGTCGAGCGTCACGTCGATGGCGCGGCCGAAGATGGCGCGCTTGAGGGCGCGCACCTTGTTGGCGTCGGCGATCTTCTTCGAGTTCTCCTTGAAATCGAGCAGCATCTGGTGCCACTGGGACGGGCGGAGCATCCAGATGCAGTTGTCGAAGCCCTGGGCGAGGTAGAAGCGGGTCTCCCCCTCCGCGGTGAGCGCGTCCCGGAACGCCGGAGGCACCACGAGGCGATGCTTCGCATCGAGGGTGTATTCGTACTCTCCGATCGTCACCGCGGTCCCGCTCATCTCACCACCTTTCCCCACCTTTCACCACTTCTACCCACCAGGGACACAATTATAGCGAAATAGTTTTCTTTGTCAAGACCCAGGTGAAAATATATGTCACGAGCCGGCGCGCGGCGCGCGCGGATCCTCGACGGAGAACGGCGTCAGGGGGAGGCGGAAAGATTTCCGTCAAATATCCGTTGCATCGCGGCCTTGCGGATGCCCCGGGATGCCCAGGCCCGCTCTGGGCCTATCGGGCCCCCCACCCCTGCCCCTCCCCCGCTTCGCGGGGGAGGGGTTGGGGGAGGGGGATCAGGTTTTTTTGGGTTGGAGGTCGTAGCGCCACGCGTATTCCAGGGCCTTCACGCGCGTGAAGGGCATCCCGTACGCGCGATAGAGGGCCTGGTCGAGCGGCGCGCCGTCGCGGAGGAACTTGCAGAACTTGTAGAAGGAGGAGCGGTACTGCGAGCGGATGAGGAAGCGCACGACGCTGTACGACTCGGCGTACCAGAGCCGGATGTCGTCGTCGGCGAAGTCGGCCGTGGTCTCGAAGCCCATGAGCTTGTCGAGCGGGAACCCCCCCCCGGCGCGCAGCGAGGCGATGTTGGAGTTCAGCCAGTTGGGCGCCGCCAGCCCGCGCTCGGTCTGGATGAGGGTCGCCATCCCCTCGCTGAGCCACAGCGGGTTCGAGCGCCCGTCGGCGAAGAAGCTGTCGAAGTAGATGTGGGAGAGCTCGTGGGCGAGGATGCCCACCAGCTCGTCGGTCTCGTAGAGGTAGATCTTGCGGCGTTTGATCGAGGTCGCGCCGCCGGACCAGGAGGGGCGGCCCGTCACGCGGCGGTAGCTCTCCTGGTCGCGGAAGAGGTAGACCGAGACGCGCTCGTCGCGCGCCCAGGAGGAGAAGGCCGCGAGATCGAGCATCAGGTTCCCGTGCAGGTTCTCCAGGGTCTCCAGGAATTCGAGCGACGGTTTCTTGCCCTCCGCGTAGATGGTGAAGTGGGGCGTCTGGGTCTTCGAGAAGCCCTTGGGCGGGGCCGATTCGGGCGGCGTTGTCGGCCGCGGGCGAGCCGGGGCCCGGGCTTCCTCCCGCTCCGCGGACGGCCGCGTGGTCCGGTTCGGGTCCGCCCCGACCACCCGGGCGTCGTCGTCCTCCTGGGCCGCTTCGGGCGCGGCCGCTCCCACGGGCCGGGGGCCGGTCCCCCACAGCGGGCCCGGGGGCGGCTGCGGGAACGGCGTCTGCGGCAGGGCTGCGGCGCGAGGGTCGTTGAGGGAGGCGGGGATGCGGGCGAGCTTCGCGCCGGTCCCCTGGCTCATGATGGCCCCCGAGGGCTCGGTGAGCAGATCGTCCGCGGTCTTGGCCGGGAATAGTTCCGAGGCCGGGATGCGGATGTTGTCCTGGTCGTCGGGGACGTCCTCCTCCGCGTCCTCCGCGACGCGGTAGGAGACCCATTTCATGTTTTCGTCGGCGCGCTCCTCCTCCCCGAGGAACTGGTAGATCATGATCCCCCAGAGGCCGAGGACCATGACCCAAAGGAGGACGCGCAGACGGATCAGGATATCCATGTATTAAGGTATTCCTTAATTGTAACCCGATTCCCTAAAAATTCAATCCCCCGGGCCCTATCGTGTCATGTCGCGCATGCGCAGCGCGGTCTGGGCCAGGGCGTGAACGAAGAGCGACAGGGTCGGGATGAAGGCGGCCTGGCAGAACGCCTGCCCCCAGTGCTCCGCCCCCAGGGGCATCCCCACCGACAGCTGGCGGAGATAGTACATCCCCAGGACCGACAGGCCGCAGACCATCCCGGCCGCCAGCGTCTGCCAGCGCCCCTGATAGAGCGCGGCCGTGACCGGCGGCATGGTCAGGAGCAGCCACATGGGAGCCCAGTAGGGGATGAGGAGGTACGCCAAGAGGACCGACCAGAGGAAGGTCAGCCATATCTGGATGACCTTGAGCCGGCTCGCCCAGCCGACGAAGCGGTAGGTGTTCCGCGAGAACCAGTGGTTGACGACCAGGGATGCCACGAGGATGCCGAGCGAGATGTACTTGGGGCGCGGGTCCGGCTCGGACACGTAGATGGCGATGAGGACCAGCATCGTGGCGAAGGGGGTGAAGTACAGGTTCAGAAGGTTCATTCCGTTCTCCTTAATAACACGACATGCCGTGCGACCGTCTCGCCGGGAAGGGTGTAGGCGAAGCCTTCCTCCAGCGCCAGTCCCGCGGCCTGCAGCGCCTCCCTCGTGGGAGGGTCTTCCGGGTCCGGCGGCCGGCTCTGATGCAGCGCCACCGTCCCCCCCCGCCGGGCCAGCGGGGCCGCCAGCGCCGCCGCCTCCGGGAACTTGGCCAGGGCCCGGGCGAGCACCGCGTCCGCGCCGTCGGCCGGCGCATCCGTCGCCGAGGCCTGGCGCCCTCCTCCGGCGCCGAGCCGGTGAACCATACCGCCCGCCGAACGTCCGTGCACGACCTGCAGGTTCGCCAGCTTCAGATGGGCCCGCGTCCAGTGCAGGAAGCAGACCTTGCGGTAGACCGATTCGACCAGGGTCACCCGGGCCTGCGGCCAGGCGATCTGGAGGCAGATCCCCACGAATCCCGCTCCGCAGCCCAGGTCCAGCAGCCGGGGAGCGTCCCCCAATCTCCGCCTCAGCGGACCCAGCGCCGCCAGGGCGTCCAGCGCGTGCCGGCGCAGGAGTTCCCCCGTGTCCAGCGCGGCCGTCAGATTCGTCTTCCGCCCGTATTCCAGCACATCTCGCAGATACAAGTCGAGCCGGGCCCAGCCTTCCTCCCCCAACGGGGTTCCCCAGCGCGCCAGCGTTTCCTCCGCCTCGGCGCGCGCCGCCGCGGGGATCATCGCGCCGCCTCGATCCTCTTGACCCAGACGGAGAGTATCTGGAGGTCCGCCGGAGTGACTCCGGGGACGCGGGAGGCCTGGGCCAGGTTCCCCGGGCGTATGCGGGAGAGCTTCTGGCGGGTCTCCGTCTGAAGCGGTATCGCTTCGTAGGCGATGGCCTCCGGGATGAGCGTGGCTTCCAGGGTGCTCATGGCGGCGAGCCATTTCCGGGAGCTCGCGATGTAGCCCGCGTAGCCGCGCTCGATGGCGATCTCCTCCTCCGCCAGGGCCCGCGACCAGGGGGAGAGCTCGCCGGCGGGGGGCCGCCCGCCCGCCCGCAGTTCCGCCACGGCGTCCCGGTAGCGGCCGAAGGCGGCGTACAGGCCGTCGCCGATCAGCCCCAGGGCCCGGCCCCGGTCCATCAGCCTCAGGTCCGCGTTGTCGGAGCGCAGATGCAGACGGTGCTCCGCCCGGGCCGTGAACATCCGGTAGGGCTCGTCCACGCCCTTGGTCACCAGGTCGTCGATGAGGACGCCGATGTAGGCCTCGTCGCGGCGCAGGACCAGGGGCTCGCGTCCCCGGATCCCCGCGGCGGCGTTTACCCCCGCCAGGAACCCCTGCGCCGCGGCTTCCTCGTAGCCCGTCGTCCCGTTGAGCTGTCCCGCCATATAGAGCCCGGGGACCGCCTTGGTCTCGAGCGTGGTCCGCAGCTGGGTCGGCGGGCAGAAGTCGTATTCGATGGCGTAGCCCGGGCGCATGAGCTCGGCCTTCTCGAGCCCGGGCACGGTGCGCGCGAAAGCCTCCTGCACGTCCTCGGGCAGGGAGGTGGACAGGCCGTTGACGTAGACCTCCTGCGTGTCGAGCCCTTCCGGTTCGAGGAAGAGCTGGTGACGGGGCTTGTCCGGGAACTTCACCACCTTATCCTCGATGGAGGGGCAGTAGCGCGGCCCCAGGGCCTGGATGCGCCCGGAATACAGAGGCGAGCGGTCCAGGTTCTCGCGGATGATGCGGTGCGTCTCGGAGCTGGTGTAGGTGATCCAGCAGGGCAGTTGGCGGTTCTCCACCCGGACCGTACGGTGGGACATGGGTTTCGGGTCCGCCGGGGGCGCCTGGAGTTCGCAGCGCGAGAGATCGAGCGAGCGCGCGTGCAGGCGCATGGGGGTCCCGGTCTTAAAGCGCGCCAGGGTGAAGCCCAGCGCCTGCAATGACGGGGACAGCCCGTCCGCCGGCGGGTCGCCCGCGCGTCCGGCGGGGAAGGACTGCAGGCCGATGTGCGCGATCCCGCGCAGGAAGGTCCCCGTGGTAAGGACGACCGCGCGGGCGCAGTAGCGGACGCCCCGGCGGGTCAGGACGCCCCGGACGCGCCCGTCGGAGGTCCACACCGCCGCGGCCTCGGCCTGCTTCAGGTGGAGCCCCGACTGCCCTTCCAGGGCGGTCTTCATCGCCAGCTGGAACGCCCTCTTGTCGCACTGCACGCGGGGGGAGCGCACGGCGGGGCCTTTGCCTAGATTCAGGGTCTGGAAATGGATCCCGGAGCGGTCGGTGTTGACCGCCATCTGCCCCCCCAAAGCGTCCAGCTCGCGCACGATCTGCCCCTTGGCCACGCCCCCGACGGCGGGGTTGCACGACATCGCGGCGACCGTGTCCAGGTTCTGGGTGAGGAGCAGGGTCTTGAGCCCCAGGCGCGCGCCTGCGAGCGCGGCCTCGCAGCCGGCGTGCCCGGCGCCGACCACGATGACGTCGAAGTCCTCCGCGGTCGTGGGGCTCATGCGGCGAGGAGGGCCTTGAGGATCTCCTTGGGCAGCAGGCCCAGGAGGCGCATGGAGAAGACGAACAGGAGCTGGCAGGCGACCGAGAGGAAGACCGCGCAGAAGGCCCGGGCGGCCTGCAGTCCCATCACGCGGCTGGTCCCGTAGGCGGCCAGGCCCAGGGTCCAGAACAGCATGACGATCTCGATGGAGTGGTAGAAGACCGCGGAGCGCGACAGGACGGCGGCCGCGAACAGGGGCAGCAGGGCCAGGGAGGCCGCGTTCACGGCGAGCAGGACGGAGGCGAGGCCCAGCCAGGTCCCGCGGGAGACCCGCCGGAAGCCGGGGACCATGCCGGCCGCGAGGCCGGCCCAGGCCAGGCCGAACGCCCAGCGCGGCATCCCGGTGTTGGTGTAGACGAGGATGAGCAGGAGCGGGATGGCGCCGCACAGCACCGACGCGCCCAGGCGCAGCGCCAGTCTCCCCCCCTGGAGCATGGTCCCGAACCAGCCCGTCATCGCGATCCAGATCAGCGTCAAGAGCGGCGCCCAGGCGTGGACCTTGGCCCAGAAGAGCAGTCCCCCTGCCACGGCGACCTCGGGGGAATCGGGGGGCGGCGGCGGGAACCCCGCGGGCTTCAGCGCGTAGAAGAGCACCGCCGTGACCAGGTAGGCCGCGTAGACCCACAGGGCCTCGCGCAGCAGCGCGTCGGGCGCGGCGAGCATGCGGTCCAGGGCCAGGCGCGGACGCAGGAGGAAGTCCCGGGCCAGCTCCCAGGCGCCCCGCATCGAGACCTTCTTCACGATCCTCGCGTTATGCGTCACAAGTCCCCTTGCTTTCGTCATCCGGCGCGAGAGGCTGTGTCATAATGCCCGTCCGTGAGTCGTCACCCCGGCGGAAGCCGGGGTCCTTAACCTGGGTCCCGGCTTTCGCCGGGACGACGAAGCCGGCAATGTAAAGAAGCGTTGGACGCTCCCCACTAGGCATGCAGGGCCTCCCGGGTGTCATCCGCGACCGAGGAGGCTCCCCAGAAACAGAAGAGCCCCGCGGCGCCCATGGCGAGCATGGCGCCCAGCAGCGCCGTCTTGAGTCCGAACCGGTCCGAGGCCAGGCCGATCAAGGTCGGGCTCAGGCTGTCGCCCAGCGCGTGGATGACGAAGATGTTGGCCGCGAACGCCATGGAGCGCACCGAGGCGGAAGTCACCCCGACGATGACCCCGTTGAGGGGGCCCATGTTGAGAAAGGCGAACAGCTCGGCGGCGAACAGGGAGGCGAGGCAGAGGGGATAGGAGGGCGAGAGCACCGCCAGCACGCCCAGCGGGAGCGCGGCCAGGAGCCCCGCCCCGGACACGAGGAAGTAGGCCTTGGGCGTCGTCCGCAGCAGCCGGTCTCCCAGCCAGCCGCCGAGTAAAGAGCCCGTAAGCCCGGCCCCCACCGTGAGCCCGCCGAAGAGCAGCCCCCCCTGCGCCACGTCGAGGCCCCAGAAGCGGTTGAAAAAGGTCGGCATCCAGACCGCCAGCCCTCCCAGCGAGAAGGTCATAGCCGCCATGGCCAGCGTGCACGCCACGTAGCTCCGGATGCGGTACAGGGCCAGATAATCCTTGAGACCCGGAGCCGCCGGGCGGGCCGCGACAGCGCCCAAGAGGGCGCCGTCCTTGAAGGCGCGGTCCGTTTCCCTCCCGCCGGAAAGGACGGCCGATCGTTCCTCATTGGCGTCCCGTGGGTCGCCGAGGAAATACGCCAGCGCGGCCAGGATGAAGCCGGGGAATCCCACCACCATGAACGCCGCCCGCCAGCCGTGATGGTACCCGATCCACCCGCCCAGCGCGAAACCCAGCGCGCTGCCGACCGGGATCGCCATGGAGAAGAAGGCCAGGACCCGGCCGCGCGCGGCGGGCGGAAAATGCTCGGCGACGAAGGAGGGCGAGACCGCCCCATAGCCCGATTCCCCCACGCCGACCGCGGCCCGGGCCGCGAAGAGAGACCAGTAGCCGCGGCAGAACCCCGAGAAGAAAGTCGCCAGGCTCCAGAGGCCGATGCCGGCCGCGATGAAGTCCTTGCGCGAGCCCCGGTCCGCGAACCAGCCCACGACGGGCGCCGCGCACATGTAGACCAGCATGAAGGCCGAGGCCAGGGCGCCCAGGCGGGTGTCGCTCAGGGAGAACTCCGATTTGATGAGCGGGAGCAGGGCGAAGAGCACCTGGCGGTCGATGTAGTTGACCAGATTGATGAGGAAGAGCAGCCCCAGCACGGCGCAGGGACGGCGCAGCAGCACCCTGATCATTTGCCCACGCAGAAGCGGGAGAAGATCTCGCGCAGCACGTCCTCGGTCGTGGTCCGCCCCGTGACGTCGTCGAGGGCGTCCAGCGCGGCGCGCAGGTGGAAGGCCCGCAGCTCCCCGGGGGTGCCCTCCAGGCGGAGGGCGTTCTCCAGTTCGGTCGCGGCCCGGGCCAGGGCGCCGTCGTGGCGCAGGGCCACGGGAAAGGTCTCCGCACCCGGCGCGGCGGGGTCGGCGTCCAGGGTCTCCTGGATGCGCCGGGCCAGGCCCGCCAGGCCGTCCCCGGTCTTCGCCGAGATCGAGGACGCCCCTGCGAAATCCCCCGGTCCGCTGCCGGCCGGGAGGTCGGATTTGTTGAGCACGAGGATGCGGGGCGCCTCCCCCTCCGCCGCGAGCTCCGCCAGGAAGGTCCGGTGACCCGCGGGGGGCAGGGAGCGGTCGAGCACCGCCAGGACCAGGTCCGCGCCGCGCAGCGCCGCGCGGGTCCGCTCCATCCCCAGGGCTTCGACCGGATCGGCCGGCTCGCCGGAAAGGGCCCGCAGGCCCGCCGTGTCCACCAAGACCGTCTCCAGTCCGCCGAGGTCAGCCGACTCCTCTATCGTGTCGCGTGTGGTCCCGGGGGTCTCCGCCACGATGGCGCGCTGCGTTCCGAGCAGGGCGTTGAGGAGGCTTGATTTCCCGGCGTTGGGCCGGCCGACGATGGCGATGCGCGCCCCGGCCCGGGACAGGCGTCCGCGCTGGAGGCTCCGGCGCAGCCCCGCGATCGCCGACAGCAGGGAGCGCAGCCGGGACGCGGCGTGTTCATCGTCCAAGAGCGGGACGTCCTCGTCGGGATGGTCGAGCCCGGCTTCCACCAGGGCCAGGAGCCCCGTCAGTTCCCCGCGCAGTTCCCCCACGCGGCGCGAGAGCCCGCCCTCCAGGCGGGACACCGCGGCCCGGTGGGCCAGGCGCGTACGGGCCGCGATGAGGTCGCAGACGGCCTCGGCCTGGGCCAGGTCCAGCCGGCCGTTCAGGAAGGCGCGCTGGGTGAATTCGCCGGGCCGCGCCAGCCGCGCTCCGGCCCGGACGGAGAGCTCCAGGAGCCGCTCCAGGACGTAGGGGGAGCCGTGGCAGGACAGTTCGACCGATTCCTCCCCCGTGAAGGATCCCCCTTGCGGGAACCAGGTCAGGAGCAGCTGGTCGAGACGGGCGTCCCCGTCGCACGCCCAGGCCAGCGTCGCCGAGCGCGGACCCACGGCGGCGGGGAGGCGCAGGAAGCTCCGGGCCGCTTCCAGGGCGCCCGGACCGCTCAGCCGGACGATGCCGATGGCGCCGCGCCCCGGGGGCGTGGCCGCGGCCGCAATAAGCTCGGAGCGGCGTCCTATCCGCCCGAACGCGGCTTCAGGACGACTTTCCGCCAAGGTCCCTCCCCCTCTGAGGCGGTCTCGACGTCGGGATTGCCGGCGAGACGCCGGTGGATGAGGCGGCGGAGCGCTGGTTCCATGGGCTCGAAGCGGAAAGGCGCGCCGGTCCGCTTCACTTCCTCGGCCGCGCGCTCCGCCTCCGAGAGGAGCTTCTCCTCGATACGTTTCCAATAGTTCTCGGTCTCGACTTGGATGGCGGTGGGCTTGCCGGTCTTGCGGCCCACGATCACGGTCGTGAGGAACTGGAGGGACTCGAGCGTCTTGCCGCCCTTTCCGATGAGGAGCCCGGCGTCCTCCGTCTCCACCTCCGCCAGCACCCGGCTCTGCCGGGGGTCCCAGCTGGTCTTGATGCGGGATTGGGCCAGGCCGGCGAGCTGGAAGATCTCCTTGAGCACGGTTTCGGTCACGGCGCAGGCGTTGGCCCGCTCCGCGTCGGTCAGCTCGATCTCGCGGAGCTCCTTGCGCGGCGCCGGGGCGGGCCGCGACTCGGGACTCGCGGTCCTCGGAAGGCGGTCGTGCGCCTCTCCCGAAGAGGGCCGCGGCTCGGGCGCCGGAGCGCGCTGGGGGCGGGGTTCCGGGGCGCGGCCGCGGCGTTCCGGCGCCGCGGAGCGCGGCGGCCGGCTGTGGGCGTCGCCCGACGAAGGGCGGGACTCCCGGCGCGGCGGGCGCTCGGAGGCGGGGCGCGGGCGCCGGCGCTCTTCGCGCTGCGGCGGCGGGGTCGCCGGGGCCGGGGCCGCGGCCGTCCCGTCGGCGGACCAGTGCTTGGGCCGGATGCGGACCTTCGCGGGCTTCATCCCGATGCCCAGGAACCCGGCGGAGCCTTCGTCGATCACGACCACTTCCACTTCGCTGCGCGCCATTCCGAGCTTCTCGAGGCCGGCTTCCACGGCGATGGTGACGGTCTTTCCTTCGATCTCGATCTCTTTCATGGATCCTCCCCCTAGGGTCAAGGCTATTTCTCCAGATGCTTGCGGACGGCGGTCTGCTGGATCAGGCTCAGGACGCTGTTGGTGAGCCAGTAGAGCACCAGGCCCGCCGGGAAATTGAGGAACATCACCGTGAAGATGACGGGCATGTAGGTCATCATCTTGGCCTGCATGGGGTCCGCGCTCTGCACCGGGTTCATCTTGCTCTGGAAGAACATCACCGCCCCCATGATGATGGGCAGGATGTAGAACCGGTCGTGCGCCGAGAGGTCCTGCACCCAGAAGATCCAGGGCGCCCCGTGCAGCTCCCAGGCTCCCCGCAGCATGTTGAAGAGCGCGATGAAGATCGGCATCTGCACCAGGATGGGCAGACAGCCGCTCAGGGGGTTGGCTCCGTGCTTCTTGTACACCTCCATCATCTCGACCTGGAGGCGCTTGGGGTCCTTCTGATATTTCTGCTGGATCTTGACGATCTCGGGCTGGATCTTCTTCATGATGGCCATGGACTTCATCTGCTTGTAGGTCACCGGGAACAGGATGACCTGGAGACAGATCGTCAGCATGATGATCGCCCAGCCCCAGTTCCCGGTCCAGCCGTGGAACTTGTGCAGGACCTGGATGGTGAAGCGTCCGACCCGGTGGAACCAGCCGAAGCTGACCGAGCGCTCCAGGCCGTGTCCGATCTCGCTGAGGCGGATGTAGCCCTTGGGCCCGAAGTAGAAGGGGATCTCGACGGTGACGCTCCCGCCCGCGGGCAGGGTGAGCGGCTTGGCCGACGCGGAGATCCAGGGCTGCAGCACTTCCTCCTTCTTCGTCCCTCCTGTCCAGGAGGGGACGTCCAGGGTCACCGCCTTGCCGCCGTGCGCGTAGCCCTCGAACCGCTCCGTGGGCGGGAACATGGCCGCCAGGAAATAGCGGTTGTGCACCCCGAGCCAGCGCCAGGCGTCCGTGGAGCGCCCCGGCTCCTGGCTCGCCTTGAGGTCCTTGAAAACGTCGACCTTCTTCCCGACCGGAGCCGGCAGGAGCGCGGCCGCCGACCAGAGGGTCGGGTTCTCCTTGCGCTCGCTGGGGACGGTCCCGATGCCGGGGCCCACATCCAGGTTCCAGGGCGGCAGCATGGCCTCCTGGCTTCCGGGGTTCTTGAAAGTCAGGCGGAGGGTGTTGAGGTTCCCCGCCTCGCGCAGCAGGAACTCCTTGCGGATGAGGATCCCGGAGGGATGCGCGGCTTCGAAGGTGGGCCAGTTCCCGGCCTCGTCGATCTGCCGGAAGCGCAGCTCGGGCCAGGTGGCGAAGAAACCGGGGTAGGGGGTGTCGACCAGTTCGACCGCGCCGAGCGGACCGGGATAGCGGTAGCTCACGATGGAGGCTCCCAGGGGCTGGAAGCGCATCTCGAGATCGTCCACGCGGAAGGCCAGGGACCCGTCCAGGCCGCCCGCGCGGGGAGCGTCCATGGGCGCGGCCGGGCCGAGGGAAGTCTCCTTGGGCGGGGTGGGCTCGCCGCGCAGCTCCCCGGAGGCCGGGGGGCGCAGTCCGTCGGTCTTCGCCGGGGCGGCCGCGGCCGACGCGGCGGGTTTGGCGGGCTGGGGATAATAGCGCTCCATCATCTTATACCAGCCGAAATAGACCGCCATCGAAAGGGCGATCGCGAGGATGAGGTTCTTGTCCATGGTTGGGTCGCCGCTAGTCGCCGCTCGGGGGCGGGACCGGGTCGTAGCCTCCTGGGTGGAATGGGTGGCACTTGAGCAGGCGCCGCGCGACGAGGGGCGCGGCGGCGAGGGGTCCGTGGGCGGCGAGGGCTTCCTCCGCGTAGCGGGAACAGCTGGGCGTGAACCGGCAGCTCGCCGGCAGCAGCGTCGAGCGGACGGCCCTCAGCAGGGAGAACGAATCAGCCAGGAGTCTGCGCATTCATCAATCCCGCGCGCCCGCACGCCGACAGCAGGGCCGCTTCCGCATCCTGCATCCGGAGCCAGGCACAGCCCGGTCTCGGATAGGCGATCATATCCGCGTCCGCCGCGAACCGCCGCTGGTTCAACCGGAAAGCCTCCCGCAGGAGCCGCTTGAGCCGGTTCCTGCGCACGGCCCCGCCGGCCTTCCGGCTGATGGACACTGCGAAACGCGCGCCCGACGCCGCCGTCCCGCTGGAAACCGGACGGCGCGCATGCCAGACGATCACGTCCCGCCCGACGACCTTCTTCCCCTCCGTGAACACGCGCTGCATCTCGGAGCCGCTCAGCCGCACGCGGCGGCCGAATCCTGCCGTGCGGGTCTCTTTCAACTAGGGGATGAGTTTGTGGCGCCCCTTCTGGCGGCGGCGCGACAGCGTCTTCCGACCGCCGGGGGTGCTCATGCGGGCACGAAATCCGGTTTTCTTCGCTCGTCTGCGTTTGTTGGGTCTATATGTCGGTAACATAAGGCGAAAATTATGCCCTTTAATGAAAGATGTGTCAACGATGCCGCGGATGCGCCGCATCGGAAAATACGATATAATCGCCTGCATGGCGGTCATGAACATCCATGGGTAAGGCTCTCTTCCTCGGCTCTGCGGCCCTCGTCCTCTGGGCGTCCCCCGCCCGGGGCGCCGATCCCGGCTACGACGGCCCGCTCGTCCCGGGCGCTTCCGTGGAGTCCCCCGCCGTCCCGACGGTCCCGGACACCGCGGGGACCCATCTGCGCGAAGTCTGGATGAAGGCGCGCACGAAGCATCGCGACGCCCTGCTCATCTCCATCAGCGCGCGGACCCAGACCGACGGGACGGTGCTCTGCGACCCCAAGGAGCCTTTCCAGAAAGGCTGGCTCTACACCTTCTTCTCGCCCAAGGCCACCGACTTCGTCATGATGGCGGAGTGCCAGGGGGAGATCGGAGGGCCCCTCAAGGAGTTCGTCTCCAAGGACGCCGGCGCGCTCAAGTGGTCGGTCTCCGGAAAATTCCTCGACTCCGACGGGGTGATGGGCGTTCTGAAGAAGAACGGGATCTCGCTCGACCCCCGCGAGTACGGCGGCGGCAAGACCCCGTTCCTCCTTACCCTCTACCGCCTCTCGGACCCGCGCTTCGAGGCCCACCCTCCGGTCTGGACCGTGGTGGTCGGGGCCAAGACGCACCTCATCGACGCGGTCAACGACGAGGTGTTCAAGCCCGAGCGCTTCGGCGTCTCGCTCGACGAGACCGAGCTGTCGAGCTCCACGGCCCAGGTCTCCAAGGCGCTGAACCTGCGCCCGAAGAGGGACGGCGTCTTCACGGCGAAGCAGGACCTGGAACGCGTCCTGCGCTACGCCCAGGAGAAGCTGCCGCAGTCCAGCCTCATGGCCATCGAGGGCTTCGTGGACGCCTGGGGCGGCTCCCCCTGCACCGGCCCCGGCGACGGCTGGCTGTTCTATTTCTACTCCCCCCGGATCCGGGACTACGAGACCGTGTACGCCTGCAACGGCTACGTGGGTCCGGGTCCGTCGCGCTACGTGCCGGTGGACATGGACATGCACGAGCCCATCACGGGCCGCTTCATCGATTCGGACCGGGTCATCGATTCCGTGCTCACCAAGTACGGCGACGTCATGAACGAGGGGCTGGGCCGAAGCTACAAGCGCACGGGCACCCTGCTCCTGCGCCACTACCGGGTCACCCCTTTCGATAAATCGGCGATGTTCAAGATCCGGATGCTCTGGGAGCTCACCCTCGGCCGGTCGCGCTTCCGCATCGACGCTCTCACCGGGAAGGTCGTCGACATGCTGGGCCAATGAGCGCCGGATGACGCTGCTCGCCTTCGGGGCCTCGGTCCGGGTCCCCCTCTTCTTCCTGGTCCTGGGCGGGGCCGCCGCGCTCGGGCTCTGCCTGGCCTTCGCCCTGGCCCTGGACCCCCGCCTGTCCGATATCACCGGGGCGCCGCGCGCGGAGCGCCTGCGCCGAGCCGTGGGCTTCGCCGCCTGCGCCCTCTTCGTGGGCGGGCTCCTGTGGCCCCTCTGGCCCGTCCGGGTCTTCGGCATCGACTTCTGGCCCGTGCACGCCACGGGGGCCGCGGCCCTGCGCCACGTCGCCGCGCTCGCCGGTCTGGGCGCCCTGGCCTTCTTCATGAGCGCGCCCGGGGAGGCGCCCTGGGCGCCGTCCCTGCGCCGCGCGCTCGCCGGCGCGCTCGTCGGAGCGGGCGGCGGTCTGGCCGGCTACTTCCTCAACGGCTCCTTGTTCCTCTGCGATGCCCTCATGCGCCTCGGCTGGCGGAACCTGGGCGGGCTGGGCCTGCTGGCCCTGCCCGCGGCGTTCGTAGTCACTATCGCCGTCATGACCGCCCTGGTCCTCGTCCCGCTGGGGCTGGGCCCGCTCCGCCGCCTGGCGCTCGGCTGCGCCGCGGTCGCGCTCTGGGCCGCCGCCGTGCCCGCGGCCGGGGAATATTTCCGCGCCGTCTGGGACCTCGGCCCGAAGTCCCTGGCCGCGGCCGCCGGCGTCCCCATCGGGGCGGAGGCTCCCCGCCGGGGGATACTCATCCTCTCCGACGGGGAGGGCGCGCCTTCCGTAGCGTACCGGGAAACGGCGCTGGCCGCGGCGGGGGTGGACGCTTCCCCTGGGAGCCTGCGCAAGATCCGCGCCTACCTCGACGCCCGCGGTCTGCGCACGGTGTTCCTCTCCGAGGCGCTCGACGCCCTGCGCCGGGGCTGGGCGCTCAACTGGGACCTGGACGAGGCCTACGCCGCGTCCATGCTCTCCCGGGGCCGGGCATTCCCGCCGGACTTCAAGGGGTTCCTGGAACTCATGACCGTCGCCCCCGCGACCGCGGAGAACTTCCAGCGGCTCGACGAGATGGGCCGGGCCGCGACCCGCGCCTCCTTCCGCACCGTGCCGGTGGCCCAGGGCATGTACGAGGGCTTCTCCACGTCGTACGCGCGCTTCGGGGACCTGGAGATGTCCAACGCCTGGCTCGAACGCATCCGCGGCCTGTGGCCGCTCTTCGAGGCCGACATCCACATCGAGCCCATACAGGAGGCCCACGACGGCCGGATCTCGGGCAGCGTCCTGGTCGGCGGCCGCCCCGCCCCGGATGTCCGCATCGGGCTCTTCGCCGTCCCTTCCACCATGACGGTCATCGGCGCCTACGATGCCCTGACCGCCGCGGCCCGCCCCGACGAGGACGGCCGCTTCTCTTTCGATAGCCTCCTGCCCGGGCGCTACTACCTGGCCCTGCAGGGGGACCCGGCCCTCCTGGGAGGGATGCTGGTCGTCCGCCATGCTCCCGGGGTGCTGAAGCTGGAGGTCCCCCAGGAGATGGAGAAGACTCTTTTTCCTATTGAAATATCGCGTGAATGATTTTGCTACAATAGCGCGACCTTGCTAAGGGAGGCTTGCGATGGGTGGAAAAGTGGGCGGTAAGACGGCGGCGGCCAAGGGGAAGACCATTTCCGTTCTCATCGCGGAAGACCAGACCCTGTTCCGTGAAGGGATCAAGGACCTCCTGGAGGCCGAGAAGGAGATCGCGGTCGTCGGCGAGGCCGTGGACGGGCAGGAAGTCCTCCGGATGGCCAAGAAGCTGAAGCCCGACGTCATCCTGATGGACATCAAGCTCCCTCACCTCGACGGGATCTCCGCCACCCGCCAACTCCGGCAGGAGCTGCCGGCCACCAACATCCTCATCCTCTCCGCTTTCGAGGACGAGGCCCACGTGCTCGAGGCCATCCAGGCCGGAGCCAACGGCTACCTCTCCAAGATGCTGCCGGCCGCCGAGCTGGTCCGGGCCCTCAAGACCTTCGCCTCCGAGGGGATGATGATCCCCCAGTCCGTGATGGGCAAGCTCCTCTCCGGCCTGCGCACCAAGGGCGGCGCCGACGCCTCCCTCACCGCGCTCACCAAGACGGAGGTCAAGGTCCTCTCCGCCCTCGGGAAGGGCATGGCCAACAAGGAGATCTCGGCCACCCTCGAGTGCAGCGTGAAGACGATCAAGAACCACCTCAACAGCATCTTCCAGAAGCTCGGCGTGAGCAACCGCACCGAGGCCGTGGTCAAGGGGATCGAGGCGGGGATGATCTCTCCCGAGGAATCCCGGGTTTAGTGCTTGTCGGCGGCGACGGCGGCCGTAGCGCCGCCGTCCCCGGAGTCCAGATGTCCACCGTCGGCCCCCTTCGCAGGCTGCTCTCCGTCTGTCCGCTCCGCGTCCTGGCCCGGGCCTGGATGTCCTATACCCCGATGGGCCGCCTCACCCTGTTCCGGCTCCTGTCCCCCCGGCGCGCCGAGGGCCTCTGCCGTCTCCTGCCCCCGGGGGAGAGCTATTTCCTCTACTGCGGCCTGGAGCCGGGGGCGCTCGGCCCCGTCCTAGAATCCTTGCCCGCGGCGGAGCGGCGGCTCTTAAGGACCTTCCCGCGCGCGGCACGGGAGCGGATCCGGGGACTCGCGCAGGCCGGGCTTGTCGGAGCGTCCCGATGAAGGGGGTCCTCGCGACCGTCTCGGGGCTGACCCTCACCGTCTCCCCCCACCGGGAGTCCGACCGCCTGGCCGTGGTCTTCACCGACGAGTACGGCAAGGTCCCCGTGCGCTTCATCGGCGTGGAGCGCCCGGCCGCCAAACTGCGGGCGTTCTCCGAGCCCATGGTCCGGGCCGAGTTCCGCTTCTACGTGCGCGACGGCGCCGAGTTCTGCGTGGCCGCCGGGGGCGCGCTGTCCACGGTGTACCCCGGCATCCGGACCGACCTCGACGCCACGGTGCGGGGCCTGGGGGTCTGCGAGCTCCTGCACCGGCTCACCCCTTCCTGGCGGCCCGCCCCCGACAAGCTCGCGCTCGCCTGCGAGGCGCTCGACGCCATCGAGAGGGTGGCATCGGATCCGGGCGCTGACGGCGAGCGGCGCCAGGCCGGCTACGCGTGGCTGGTCTCGGCCTTCGCCCTGCGCCTTTTCGAGAGCGCGGGCTACGGCCTGCGCGCCCGCCGCGTCTCGGCCGAGAACCGGACCCTCTGGGAGCTCCTGCACGGCGGCGCTTGGTCGGAACTCGCCGCCCTGCCGCCGGACCCGGAACGGGAGAGCCGCCTGCGCACCATCATCGAAGGGACGGTCGAGCGCGTCGCGGAGAAGCCCCTACGCTTTCCGGCGCTCGTTCAAGGAGTGAAAAAACGATGACTTTGCAAGAGATCATGATGAGCCTCCAGGCCTACTGGGCCCGCGAGGGCTGCCTCATCGCCCAGCCCTACGACCTGGAGAAGGGCGCCGGCACCTTCAACCCGGCGACCTTCTTCGGCGTGCTGACCAGGACCCCGATGCGGGTCGCCTACGTCGAGCCCTCGCGCCGCCCGTCGGACGGACGCTACGGCGACAACCCCAACCGGCTGGCCAAGTACTTCCAGTACCAGGTCGTGCTGAAACCCGCTCCCGCCGACGTCCAGCAGCTCTATCTGCGTTCCCTGAAGGCCATCGGCCTCGACCCCCGCAAGCACGACGTGCGCTGGATCGAGGATGACTGGGAATCCCCCACCCTCGGCGCCTCCGGCGTTGGCTGGGAGGTGTGGCTCGACGGGATGGAGGTCACCCAATTCACCTACTTCCAGCAGATGGCGGGCGTCCAGCTCGAGCCCATCTCGGTCGAGATCACGTACGGCCTCGAGCGCCTCGCCATGTACAGCCAGCGCAAGGACAACGTCTACGAGCTCGCCTACAACGACCGGGTCACCTACGGCGATGTGTTCAAAGAGGGCGAGCGGCAGTTCTCCCGCTACCACTTCGAGTCCTCCGACGCCAAGCTGCTGTCCCGGCACTTCGACGAGTACGAGCGCGAAGGCCTCCGCATCGCTTCCGAAGGGATGCCGCTGGCCGCCTACGACATGGTGCTCAAGTGCTCGCACCTGTTCAATCTGCTCGACGCGCGCGGGGCCATCTCCGTGACTGAGCGCGCCCAGTACATCGCCCGGGTACGCGGCCTGGCCAAGAAGACGGTCCACGCCTATCTAGGCGTCGACGCCAAGCCCGCCGACCCCGCGGGGACTCCGGTTCCGGAGAAAGTGTCATGAAGGACGCCCTCCTGGAGATCGGCACCGAGTCCCTGCCCGCGCGCTTCCTCGCGCCCATGCTCCGTCAGCTCGAGACCAAGGCCGCCGAGTTCCTCAAGGAGCATCGCCTGCCCTGCGCGGGCATCCGCTCCTTCGGGACCCCCATGCGCCAGGCCCTCCTGTTGACCGGCCTGCCCGAGGCCTCCGAGCCCGAGACCCGCGAGGTCACGGGACCTCCGGCCCGACTCCTCAAGGACGCGGCCGGGAACTTCACTCCCCAGGCCGCGGGCTTCGCCAGGTCGCAGGGAGTGTCGCCGGAGGCCCTGACCACGGTGACGCTCCCGAAGGGCGAGTTCCTCGCCGCCCAGAAGACCCTGCCCGGCGAGCCCGCGGCCGAGATCCTGGCCAAGGTCTTCCCCGCCCTGCTCTCCGCCCTGGAGTTCCCCAAGAGCCTGGTCTGGGAAGAGACCCGCTTCCGCTTCGCCCGTCCCATCCGCACCCTCGTCGCCCTCTACGGCGCCCGCGTCGTCGGGTTCCAGGTCGCGGATGTGCGCTCCGGCGGCAAGACCCGCGGCCTCGCCGCGCTGGGCGGCAAACCGGTGAAGCTGGCCTCCCCCGGGAAGTATGTGGATACCCTGCGCAACGAATCCATCCTCGTGGACGTGGCCGAGCGCCGCGAAGCCCTCCTCGAGACCTTGGGCGCGGCGGCCAAGGATACGGGCGGGCGCATCGATCTGGATCCGGAACTCCTCCATACCGTCCTCTGCCTGACCGAGCATCCGGTCGCCGTGGTCGGTCATTTCGACCAGCGCTTCCTCGAACTGCCCCAGGCCCTGCTCATGAAGGTCCTCAAGCGCCAGCTCATGTTCTTCCCCGTGCTCAACGCCCGGGGCGGGCTCGCGGCGGACTTCGTCGGCGTGCGCGACGGGATATCGGAGGGGCAGAAGGAGGTCCAGGTCGGCTTCGAGCGCGTCCTCACCGCCCGCCTCAGCGACGCCCGCTTTTTCTTCGACCGGGACCGGGAGACCCCGCTGGCCGTCAAGGCCGAGGGCCTCGCCCGAGTCTCCTTCCAGAAGGGCCTCGGCACCATGGGCGACAAGACCGTCCGCGGCGCGGAGCTCTCGCGCTGGATCGTCGGCCAGCTCCTGCAGGACCGCGACCTGGACGCGGACGCGGTCGAGCGCATCTCCCGGCTCTGCTGCGCCGACCTCCTCACCGGCGTGGTCGGCGAGTTCCCCGAGCTTCAGGGCGTCATGGGCGGCGTGTACGCCCGGCACGAAGGCCTGCCTGAGAAGGTCGCCCTGGGTCTGGAGGAATTCTATTTCCCGGCCGCGGCCAAGGCCCCCCTGCCGACCTCGGCCGAGGGCTGCATCGCCTCCTTGTCCGCCAAGCTGGATACGGTCTGCGCCATGCTCGCCGGCGGCTTCAAGCCTACCGGGAGCGAGGACCCCTTCGCGCTCCGGCGCCTGGGGGTCGGCATCGTCCGCATCCTCCTGGAGAAACAGCTTCCCCTCTCCCTGCCCGCCGCCGCGGACCAGGCCCTCGCGCTCGTGGCCTCCACCGGCGCCTCCATCTCCTTCGACCGCCCCGCGGCGCGCGAGGAGGTCCTCGAGTTCCTGTGGCAGCGCTTCGAGACCCAGGCCCTGGAGCAGGGTTACCGCATCGAGGAGCTCCGCGCCGTGAAGGAGGGCGGGCTCGAGAACCTGGTCCGCACCTACCAGCGTCTCGCTGCCGTCCATCTCCTGCGCGCCGAGGCCGATTTTCCGGCCCTAGCCCAGGCTTTCAAGCGCGCCTCCAACATCCTGCGCCAAGCCGCGGCCAAGGGCCTGTCCTCGCTGGGGGACGGGGTCCAGCCCAGCCTCCTCGCCGAGGCCTCCGAAAAGGACCTGTACGACGCCCTCTGCCGCGCTGAGGGCGAGGTCCGCGAAAAGGTCGCCCAGGGCCTCTACGAACCCGGCCTGCGCATCCTGGTCGGCCTAAAGCCCCAGGTGGACCGCTTCTTCGATGATGTCCTGGTCATGGCCGATGACGAGTCCATCCGCGACAATCGCCTCCGTCTCCTGTCACGGATGCTGTCTCTCTTCAAATCCATCGCCGACATCTCCCAGATGTGACTCGGAGGCCTGACCCCCAATCGGAGGCCTGACCCCCAAATGCTGATCTCGTTCTATAAACCGTACGGGGTAGTGACGCAGTTCTCTCCCAGCGGGGAGGCTCGCACGCTTGCGGATTTTGGCCTCCCCCCCGCCGTCTACCCTGCCGGCCGCCTGGATGCGGATAGCGAAGGGCTCCTGCTTTTGACCGATGACGGTGCCCTACAGCACTCCCTCACGGACCCGCGGCACGGCCATCCGCGGACCTATCTGGTTCAGGTGGAGCGTGTCCCCTCGGCTGAAGCCCTCGAACGCTTGCGTAAGGGGGTACTCCTTAAAGATGGGAAAACACGCCCTTGTAAGGCCAAAATGCTCGATTCAGACCCCGATCTTCATCCACGAGACCCCCCCATTCGATGCCGGAAGGCCGTTCCCACGACCTGGCTGGAGATGACCTTGACCGAAGGCCGCAACCGCCAGATCCGGCGTATGGGCGCCGCCATCGGCCATCCGGTATTGCGCTTGGTGCGCTCGAAGATAGGGAAACGGGGACTTGAAGGCCTGACCCCCGGCCAGTGGCGACTCGAAGGCCTGACCCCCGACCGGAGGCCTGACCCCCAATCGGAGGCCTGACCCCCGATTACTTGCCGCGGGCCATGGGCATTCGTCTTCCGATGCCGAAAGCCTTGGGGCTCACGCGAAGGACGGGGGGCGCCTGGCGGCGCTTGTATTCATTGGTGTCCACGGCGTTGAGGATCCGCTTCACCAGGTCGGCGGAATGGCCGCGGCGTGTCAGCCAAGCCGCATCCTTGCCGTCCTCCACGTACGCCTTAAGAATGTCGTCGAGGACATCGTAGGGAGGCAGATCGTCCTGGTCCTTCTGGTTCGGCTTGAGTTCCGCCGAAGGGGGCTTGTCGATGGAGGCCAGCGGGATGCGTTCCCCGTCTCGGTTGATCCAGCGCGCCAGCGCATAAACCGTGGTCTTGAGCACGTCACCGATCACGGCCAATCCGCCGTTCATGTCGCCGTAGAGGGTGCAGTAGCCCACGGACATCTCGGATTTGTTCCCCGTCGCCAGCAGGAGGGCGCCCGTCTTGTTCGAGAGCGCCATGAGCAACAGGCCCCTCATACGGGCCTGTATGTTCTGCCCCGCGACTCCCGGGTCCGTGCCGCGGAAGGTCTCATGCAGCGAGTCCAGCGCCGTGTCGTGCAGCTTGTGGATGGGGATCTGGATGAAGCGGATGCCCAGATTCCGCGCCAAGGCGATCGAGTCCGTCTTGCTTCCCTCCGAGGAATAGCGGGAGGGCATGGTCACCCCCGTCACGTTCCCCGCGCCGAGGGCGTCGGCCGCGAGTACCGCGACGACTGCGGAGTCGATTCCGCCGGAGAGCCCGAGGATGGCCTCGTGGAACCCGCATTTGCGCGCGTAGTCGCGAATGCCTAGGACCAGGGCCCGGTAGATCTCCTCGACCTCATCCAAGGGAGCCCGCCGCGATTCCGGGACGCCGGAGAATGGATCCGCCAGGATGAGGTCTTCCTCGAAAGAACGGGCCTGCCGCAGGAGCCGCCCGGAGGCGTCCATGCAGAAGCTGTTCCCGTCGAACACCAGTTCGTCGTTCGCCCCGACCAGGGCGCAGCTGACCATGGGGATCCGGTGGCGCAGGACGTGCCGCCGCATAAGCTGATGGCGCAAGGGGGCCTTGCCGCGCTCGAAAGGCGAGGCGGCTATATTGACGAGGAGGTCCGCCCCGGCGCGGGCCAGCCGCTGTACCGGGTCCACGGGGTAGAGGCGCCGCTTCCAGAAGGGAGGGTCGTTCCAGGCGTCTTCGCAGATACTGAGGCCAAGATACTTCCCTAAGAATGGGATGGGTTTGTTGTCCGGGGCGGGTTCGAAGAAACGACCCTCATCGAACACGTCGTAGGTCGGGAGCAGTGTCTTGTATCGGCGGGCTGCCACCTTCCCTCGATGGAGCAGCGCCGCGGCGTTGAAAACCACCTTGCCCAGGCGCGATGGGTTGGCCTCCACATAGCCGACGATCATCCCGGCCTTCCGAGCGCTGCGCTGCAGCTCCTGGAGCGCGGCTTGGTTCGAGCGCACGAATTCGGGACGGTCCAGAAGGTCCTGCGGCGGGTAACCGCAGAGGGCCAATTCGGGGAAAACCACGAGCTCGGCACCTTGCGAAACGGCGCGCGCGTAGGAAGAACGGATCTTCTCCAGGTTCCCGGGGAAATCACCGACCGTGGTATTGATCTGCGCGATCGCGATCTTCACGGGTGGCTATTTCGGCGGGATGTAGGCGGGGTGGGATTGGTCGGTATGTCGATATCCGCAGTAGCGTTCGAAAAGCTCCTTCGCGCCGAGCCGGACCTGATTGAGAGCGAGCGCCGCCATGTGGAGTGTCTCGGGATTCGCGAAGCGCTGGGCGGCGGAGAGCCCCTTGATGGCGGCGATATCCACCAAGTTGGGTTCGATATCGGCAGCCATCCCCGCCTGACGGGCGGCGATGAAGGCGGCCGCCAGACCGCGGGGCAAGGGCACTTCCATGAGCACCATGCCCGATACCGCTCCGCGGCAGACCGCGACCACCGCCTCCTGAATCTCGAAGTTCGAGAGGCGGTGCCCCTTGAGGCGGGCGATGAGCGTCCCGCGGATGACCTCCCCCGCGACCAGGGCGGGGTCCTTGAGGTTGCGGAGCTGGTGGACGACCATCTCCTTGGTGAGCTGCGCGAGGTTAAAGGTCTCCATGTTTCGCTTTCTCCGCCAAGTTGATGAATATCTGCCCGGCTCCCATGAACGCGACGTCGATGGCGTCATGGATCTTGTTCAGCTGCTGGGGTTGGAGGATCTTGGCGTTGGTCGCGATCCCTTCCATCACCCAGGTCATCATATCGGCCGGGTCGAGGCTTACCTGGTTACCCGCGTCCGCCGTCCGCCGTAGGATCTCCACCACGGTCGAGGCCACGTCTCCGTCGAGCAGGACCATCCCTTCGATGATGCCCTTCGCGATCCTTCTGACCGATTCCGCGGGGGATTGCTGGGCGCCGGCGGCTTGGGTGCCCTTGATCCCGACGACGATGGCCTGGACCGCGATCTTCGCGGCCTGCTCCGGCGCGTCCTTCGCGCCGCGCAGGCGGGAGACGACGATCTCCCGCATCAGAGTCTCGAACGGATACCCCTCACCCGCCATGGTTGAGTATTTAAGTATTTTCCAGTAGAATTTGCAAATCTAAAACAGGTCCGGCGGCGTGTCGGCCTAGGCCTTATGGCCCATATCGGCCTGGGCCCACAGGGCTTCTTCGTTTGGGACCACCGACCCTTTGAATTTCCGGGGTCCCTGCTATCCTGTGAACATGAAGTTAGTGAACCTGATCCGAAGAGCACGCAACCCGATTTCGGCCTCGGTTGTCGACTCCCCAATTTCCACGGTCACTAGCGTGGAAAAGCGCAAATCGCTGAGATTCCAGCAGGACTTCGAAGTGGAGATGCTGGACTCCGAGAAGCGCCCCGCCACCGAGGCCGTCCGTTTGATAGACATGAGCCTGAATGGTATCGGCATCGAGACCAGCCGCCGCTTCTCAGTAGGGGAGACGCTGGGGCTGCAGATGGCCGTGGAAGGCGGCCGGGTCCTGCAGGCCCGTGCCCGGGTCCGCTGGGAGCGCGATGACGGGATCTACAACGCCTGCGGCCTTGAGATCGAAGGCCTCGGCATTTTCGACCGCAGCCGCCTCCTCAGGGCTCTTAAGCCGGACTATTTCGGTCTCCCTGAATTGATCAACCTCGTCCTTCAGGCCTCCGCCACCCTGCTGGGGGCCTACGTAGCGGTGGATTGGATGACCTCCGATCCCGCCCACATGCAGGCTGTGATGTTCGCGGTGCCGTGGCTCATCTACTGCGCCGCGGTAGCGATCGGTGCGTGGGTCGCCTACGAACGGGCCTAGATAGATTTTCACTCCTCGTCGAGAAACCGCAGAAAGGACCTATATCGCGAATAGGTCTTTAGGCCCATGACGTCATGGGACCCGGGACCCATCATTACAGCAAGACGATGGAAGGCAACAGCGGCTGGGCTGAGCGACGCAGGCACCCGAGGATCGAAAGATCCGATATCTCCGCCAGGATATTCGATTCCTCTCGCGAGTGCGGCGAAGCCAGTGTCACCGATGTCAGCCTCGGCGGCATAGGGATATATTTCCCCCACCGCGTGCAATGCGGTCAATTCCTTCGTTTCCAGCTGCAGCTCCCCGATGGAGGCTCCGTGTCCGGAGTCGGCGTAATCCGCTGGGCCGCCCCGCATCACCTCGGCTTCCGCACCGGTGTAGAGATCCGCGACATCGGCTGGCTGGGCAGCTGGCGCCTGCGCAGGTTCCTGGAACCGGGCGACTCCGCCATCGATTGGTTCAATGTGTGCGACACCGCCCTCTGGGCCGCCGCCATCGTCGTGGGTCTCGTGGCCGTCTCCTCCTGGCTGGGAATCAATCTGTTGGACCTTCCCAAGCTCCTCTCCCCCCTCGACGTCCGCTAAGTCGGAGGCCTGACCCCCAATCGGAGGCCTGGCCCCCAAAGGTCAGAAGCTTTCCCGGCAGCGGGGGTCGAGGGTATCTTTCAGGAACAGCTTCGGACCCTTGGTGGTCACCTGGAAGCCCCAGCGCTCGTGCCCCCAGAGCGGGGGGTCCTGTGTGTAGGCCAGGATGAAGGGGGTGCCTTTGCCGCTGGGGTCGTAGGCCACGAACTGGAGGCTGCGGGTCTCCGACATCAGCTCATGGGGCATCTCGACGCAGGAGCCGACTGGCCGGCCCGCCTCGAAGAGGCGTAGACAGCGGCGGAATGACTTGGACAGCTGCACTCCTTCGATCAGGACGAAAGCGTCTTCGAAACCGCGGAGGCGTAGCTTGGAGCCGAAGTCGATCTTCATCTGGATCTTCTTGGGGTCCGGCGACTGTGCGTACGCGTGTCCCAGCGAGTCCCCCAGCTTGATCTGGAAGGTCCCTGACTTGAGGTCCTCGACCACCGAGTCGACGATGGGGCCGCTGAGCTTCTGGTAGACCTCTTCCTTCACCTCGTTGCGCAGGGCGTAGAACACCGCCCGCGAGGAATCGAACGACGCTCCCGGCTTCATGGCGATGGCGATGATGGGGGTGCCGACCTGCTGGAAGTTCTTGGGCGATTTGGCGGAGAGCAGGAACGCCAGTGTCTTCGCCGGCTTTGCGTCGCGGCAGGCGGGCAGATAGCTTTGGGTCGAGGTCGCCGCATGGAACTGGGCGGCCCCCTTGGAGCCGATCACCACTAACTGGGTGTCCTGCTTGACGATGCGTTTCCCGCCGGCCGGCACCCGTTCGACCAGCATCCAGCGCTTGTCCGCCTCATAGACCGGGAAGATCCCGGGGACCCGGCTCCCTATCAAGCCCTTGGGCGGCGGGACTTCGGCGGTTTCCGTCGTTTCCGCGCTCGGGGCCGCGCTGTCGTCGGCGACCGGTTCGGCGGCCGGCATTCGATTGCGCCGCCGTTTGCCCTCGTTCACGGCCGGACCGACCTGGATGTCCCCGCCGGAAGGCGCTTCCTTCTTCCCCCGCTTGCGCCCGCCTTCCCGGCTGTATCCGGGCTCGCCTTCATCCACCGAGATGATGCCGATCCCCCGCGCTTCAGGCCCCCATAGGATCAGCGCCAGGACCAGGGCCGCGAAGGGGGCTGGGATGGATCTTCGGGACGCGCTCATCAGATCGGAACTCTCATTTATGCTAACAGGCCGATGTTACAGATTTTGACGCCGTGGCGCCACCCGAGGGTCCATGGGCTCATTAAGAGCTAGGTCCTTCGACGCCGCCGGAATGGGCACTCGTGCCCCTGTGTTCCTGCGGGCTAACCCTATACTTGGAGAATGCGGATACGGACGATCTTCTGGGCGCTGGCGCTGGGCATCGTTGCGGCCCCGGCGTGGGCCCAGCGGGATCCCAAGACCGGACGGCTCCTCTTCGGCCCCATGACCACCTTGGCCAATACCGGCGGGATATACTCCATCCCCGACGGAGGGCAGTTGGAAGCTCCGCACATCGGCCCCGCTCAAGCCGTGGCTCCGGAGCAGAGCGATGCTCTCGACGCCATCGCCAGGACTCGGACTCCCGCCGCGCTCGTGGACGTCTCCCGCATCACAGGACGGCATTATCATGGGGACAAGTTCAACGACGCCTCCGGGCCCACCATAATGGGGATGGCTTTTGATTATCAGGGCGAGGTGTACGTCACGGTCCTCCCCCCTGGAGCCGATACCCCGTTCTTCTATCAGCTCGGCATGGGGATGGCGGGCGCGTGGAGGGTCGGGCAGGACGCGGTCTTTCGCATCCATCTCGACGTCAACATCTTCCGCGCGAAAGTCAACAACATCATCATCGTCCGCAAGGACGGGGTCGAGGACCCGCTCTACGAGAAGCGCATCCGCGAGCTCATGTACAGGACCTACGTGAGCGGGACGCCGGTGACGGTCGGCAAGACCCTCTACCGGGTGTTCTTCGGCAACAACATGTCAGGCAATCCCGCGAAGATCGAGAAGGACCGCTTCGGCATCGTCCTGGTCCACCGCTCCGACAGCGGCGAGATGGACCGCTATGTCATCAACTACTCCGATCTCGACGACGGGCAGACCCACTTCTACACTTTCTTCAAGGGCCAGAAGATCGGCCTCCGCCGCCAACCCAACACCACCAATCTCGAGTTCTATTAGTCCAGGCCGATGCTTCCCAGGGCCGAGATCTCGTCCTCCGATGGAGCGGAGCGCCGCCCGCTATCGGCGAAGCGCCAGATGAATTGTCCGGTCCGTGCGTCGAACACGCTCGAGCCCTCCCCGGGCACGCTGACCACGATCCGATTGCCGTCCTCACTGTAGAATATCTTGGTCCCCGTCCCCGGATGGATGAGCCCGTTCCTGCGCCACTCGGCGAAATGGCGCCAGCCCCAGGGTTCCCCGTTTCGGAGCAGGAACCAGCCGTCCTGCGTCCGCCACCACCAATTCTCCTCGTACCGGACCATGCGCTGGGCGCCGTCCGCCGCGGTCCACCAGCGCCGACTGCTAAGAATCATCCATGCCCAGCTCCCGCCATCCGACCGCCCCCATGAGGTCCCGATGTGGTAGAACGGCGTATCGCGCGCATCGATGTGCCAGTGAGGCTTCGAGCCTGCCCCGCGATGTTCGTCCTTCTCGAGCCACTTCTCGTAATCCCGGTGCTCGCCGGGGGTGATGAGCTTGTCGAAATGCCGCGGCTCGGGCGTTTTTCGCGAGTACGGTTTCCCATCGGGCAACGCCGCGGGGAACTTGTCCTTGAGCGCGGTGAAGCTCGGGGCGGTGAGCTTGCCCGTCGGGGGTTCGACCCGTTCCCTGCCAATCCAGTCCGCAAGGCGCATGACGTGGGGCCTCTTCGCCCGTTCCCGGGCTTCCTCCGTTCCTCTGGACCCCGAGCGCCGGCCGCCAGCGGATGACTCGGCGGAATGCCCCAGCGCGAAGCCCATCCCGCCTCCTCCTGACCTGGCGGCGCTATGGCCGTCGAAGTCGATGCTCTTGGCCGACCCAGAGCCGCCCGAAGCGGGCACGCGCAGGGGGGCCGCGCCCCCGCTGCGCGTCTTTCCCCGATGAATCATGTCTTGAATGGTCTGCACCCAGCGGGTGACGATGCCGGTGTCAGACGCCGATTTGTCGGGACCTTTCACGGTCCGTGCTTTCCAACGGCTGGTCGGGAATGCGGAGCGAGCGGAGGGAATGCTGGCTCGCAGCCCTCCGTCCGGGTCCCGGCGTATCGATCGTATCCCGCTGAACGCGTTCTGCCAGAACTGCAGCATGACCGGATTCGTTGGACCCAAGGCGTCCCGCAATTCCTCGTCGAGCGTAAGCTTGCGGAACCGAGATGACTTATCGGTTCCGGCGTCTCTCCGCCCCGGGTCATGTCTCTTCCAGACCGAAGGCGGCCCCTCGACGAGGTCGAGCGACGACCCCTGTCCCACACGCTCCCAACCATCGGACGTCGGCGCCAGCCAATTCGTCCAGCCAAAAGGGCCGTAGTCTTCCTTCCCGACTAGGAAGAGCACGGCCAGGACCGTCACGACCCCCGCCAACGCGGCCAAGCGCAGCTTCATGGCTACAGTATCCCTCCGCCCGCCCACGAGGATTGTGGGCCTTGGGTACGCCCCTGGCATCGGAAATCGCCCCTGGTCATTTTAGGGCCCCGGTCCCAGGAAGTTGAGGCCCAGATCCGGTGGTCCGACAACGTCGAGGTACCATGCGACCGTGGAGTTCGCACGGTTCAGGAAGGCGGCAATATGCGCGGATCGGTGACCAAGAGCAGTCGCCCGAGCAGCCAATAGGCGCCGAGCAGTTGCAGCGTGGTGGGATTTGTCTGGGCCGCGGAGGGTCTGAGGCTCGACTCCGGTTTCTGCGCTGACCGACTCCGCGATCTCCTCGAGTTCGACCGGGGCAATGATTTTCGCTGGTTCATATGATCTCTCCTTCCCTGTTGATTTTCGCAGCTTCATCGCGACTTCGACCGGGTCTGGACCGTTCCGGCATCCCGCCTTCCAATCGTCAATGTGAAGTGCATAACGCGACGCCGCCTTTTTCAAGTCGGCATCGAAGTAGGAAAGGGGGGTTTCCGCATCCAGGAGGGCCGAGTTGAGTCCCTGACAGAGTGACTGATGGCTGGACCAGCGCCAATCGGCAGGGTCATCTGCGTACCCGTGCTTGACCGAGTTCAGGTTGATGTAACGGAGCAGCTCGAAGAAATATCCGTCATCACCGCAAGTCGAGGATCCAAACCGGCCTTGGAACAAGTGCCCGCGGTGCCCATGACGCCGGTTGTAATACATCGCGTATGAAGTCTGTATCCAGTGCATGACGCGCGAGATGTCGACGTTCCCCGTCTGGATCAGGAGGTGGAAGTGGGTCGGCAGCAGGCAATGCGAGTACACCTTGCATTTGAATCGCGACACCGCGCGTTCCAACGTCTGGAGGAATCGCAGGTAGTCCTTCTCGTCGAGGAAGATCTCCAGCTTGCCATTCCCGCGATTGAAGACATGCGTGATGTCTCCGGGAAAAACGTCTCTGAGTCCTCGAGCCATCCCTCCTGTACGAATGACCCCCCGTTTAAGTTCCATGCATCGGAGGCCTGACCCCCAATCTACGATTGGGGGTCAGGCCTCCGATTGGCCCTGGCGTTGATGGGGAAATGTCTTTACACTCTGCACATGGGGGTCGTGGGACGCCTTCGGGTGGCGGCGTTGTTCGCCGCCTCGTCCGTATTCGCCTGCGCCGGTCAAGCTGAATCGGCCGGGGAGGTTGCCCCGTCCCCCCTCCAGCGAGCCATCGTCCAGGCCGTCCTCAGTGCCCTCCCCGCGGGCCAGCAGAAGGGCCTGCCTCAGGGAGCCACCTACGACCAGTACATCCTCCGCATGGACCTCAACCAGCGGGTGGCGGCCGCCGGCCGGTTGGCCCCCCTGGAGTCCCGCTTTCCGGCCCCGGAGCAACTCCAGGAACTCGGCGAGGCCTATCTCAAGCTCGGCGCTTTCGCCGAGGCCACCCGCCTGGGCGGGGACATCCAGAAGAAGTTCCCCAACAGCGCCGTCGGCTTCATGCTGACCTCTAAGTCCCAAGCCGAGGGCGGCGACCTGGATGGCGCGAAGGCGTCGGCCATGCAAGGCGTCCAGGCGGACCCGAGCAACGCGTCCGCCATGACCTACTACAAGCTCCTGCGCGAAGGCCGAAATCCCACATTGCGCGTCGGCAGCGTGATGACCCCTGCCGCGGGCGGCGGCAATTTCCAGCCCGACCCCTCTCTCGGGACCAACGGCGCCCAGACCGTCAACCGGGCGCTCAGCGAGCTCCGCAAGAGCAAGAACGGCAAGCGCATCATCCTCGCTATCGTTCCCGACTCCAACGGCACCGTCACCCTCGAACAGCTCCAGCAGCACGGCGTGGTCGTGCAGGGCGACTACAGCGACCGCGTCAAGGAGTTCGGCAAGGTCGAGAAAGTCAAGCGGCCGGACGGGTCCACCGTGTATGTCATCCGCCTAAACAAGGAAGTCCTCACCGAGGGCAACGACCCCCGCACCGTCGCCGCGGCCATGGGCGGCAAGCTCGACACCGTCCAGGAGCTGAAAGAGCACCCCCAGGAAGAGAATCCGGTCACCCTGCTGGATTGGCGCGATCGCACCGCCCAGGCCTACATCCTTTTCGACCTCGGCGTGGTCCCCAACGCCACCTCCTTCTCCTCGCCTTTCACCCAGAGCGTTCTGTTCAACGAGCGCGTCCTCCAGGGCGGCCTGCAGCAGACCCCCCTCAACGCGGCCAACGGCGAGACCTACGGCGCGGACAACGACCGCATCTTCCAGCTCGTCGCCATCTCCGAGATATCCTTCAGGCTCACCCCGGTGGACCTACTCTCTCAGGTGAGCCGCCAGAAGAACCTGGGCCAGGACATCGCGGACCGGAAACTCCCCGGGTTCGAAACCCGGCAGCGTCAGTTCTCTCTAGACCTCAAAGCGGATTACCCAGCCCAGTGAGGAAACCCATGAAACGACCTCTCGCGGGGGCACTCCTCTGCGTCCTTGCCCTAGCCGCCTGCCGCAAGGAAGCCCCCCCCGAATCCGCCGCCCCCCCTCTCGGCAAGGGCGGCGACCCTAGCCCGATGCTCGTCGGCGCCATCGCCCACAGCGGTGAATGGTCGGTGTTCGAGGACGCCTTCATCCGGTTCGAGTATCCCAAGTCCTGGCGCGCGGTCGGCCCGCTTGCCGGCGAGGAACTCTCCAAGCCCGGCTACATCGTCCTCTCCCCCGAGTCCGGCGGCTTGCCCGGCCCCATGGACATCTACCTCACCCACAAAGCCACCTTCGACACCGACCCCAATATCCGCGAGAAGATCAGCCGGGACCTGACTGGCTACGTGAAGGACGGCTGGCGCCTACTGGGGAGCACCGAACAGATGACTGTTCCGGGGGGCCGCTGTACGCTCTACCGCGTGGAATCCAAGCAGAACGAGGCCTGCCCTTCCGGGGACGATCCCAAGGCCCTCTGCCACAACCTGCGCATCCAGACCGAGTGTTCCACCGATTCCGCCAGGCGAGTATCCGTCACCATGCTCCTGACGCCCTACCCTGAGCTGGGTAAGCCGGCCGAGGACACCCGGAAGCAACTCGGCATCTACGAGCGCTTCATCAAGAGCCTGAGCTTCAAGTAATCGGGGGAAACTTGGGGGTCAGGTCTTCGAGTGGAGGTAGCCCACGAATCGGGGGGTAGTCCTTCAGTTGGGGGTCAGGCCTTCGAGGAAGGCCTCGAAGGCGGCGTGCTCGCGTTTGAAGGCGTCCTTGGGGGCCCGGAAGCGCAGGACCAGGAACCCTCCGGGAACGTCCCGCAGGTGGAGGCACTCCCGCTCCAGCCGGCGCGCCGCGCCGTGCGCCCACTCGTCGCGGGCCATTATGCGTAGGCGGGCCATGCTGGGTTTTTGGATCTTCGGAACGGGCTGTCTCTCGGCCACCGCGTGCATCACCGTCCGGCCGAAGCAGGGGGCGATCAGCTTGCCGTCCGTGGAGCCGCGGATCTTGCTCAAAAAGTCCTCTACCTTGCCCGAGGCCAAAGCCCGCCGGTAATCCCCCAGCACGTCCCAAGCCCCCAGCCGCCGGCACCGGTAGAGCTTGTAGGCCTCCCCTCCGATCGGGAAACGCCTGCCCTCCAGCCACGAGAGCTTCGGCGGCTGTATGGACCCTGCCAACGCGTCCGAGTACGGGTCCCCTGGCCCGATCCGGCGGTCGTAGAACGTGAAATCCAGCCCATGGTATACACTGAAGGTCTGACCCCCGATCGTATGCTGGACCGGGCGGACCTCACGCTGGTCGGGAAGGAGGTTCTTGATGAAGGTCTCCTTATCCACCGCATTCCCATCCTGGACCGCATACCGCTCCACCACCACCGCCGCCTCGCCCCCGTAGACCTCCTTGGCGATCATGAGCAGCACCGGCTCCGAGACTATCGCGTCGGCCAAAACGTATCCTTCCGGAAGAACAGCCGACAAAAGCGGCCGCTGCGACTTCGCGCCTTCCGAAGATTTCACCGTCTCAAAGAACGTCTGGGGCTTGGGTCCCGTCGCTCCCAGGGGATCCCCGGCCGTGTACTGTACCGGCGAGGTCCTGCAGGCTGCGGCCAGAAGTCCGACCAGCGCAAAGAGCAGCCCTCTCATGGCTGGACCGCAAGGAAGAGCCCCAAGGGGCTCACCCCCGGCTCGCCATCCGGGATCGAGCGCCCGCGCGCCGCGAAATACCAGCGCCACACCTCCCTGGTTTGCGAGCCCTCCTTCCCGAAGTACATGGGCCGGGGAGCGAACGCCGCCATGCCATCGTAAGCCAGGGTGACGAGCTTGGAACAGTACGCTCCGGGTGAGCCCCAGGCGAAGTCGTCATCGTAGGGCAGTTGAGCGAAAGACTTGACCCGCGCCGCTGCCGATTCCCCCAGCGAACGCCACGCCGAGGGCAGGCGGCCCAGGTAGTAGCCACCCGGCATCCCCTCTCCCCCCTGAACCCGGGACAAGAAGAAGCGCAGCGGCACCCGGCTCACGCCGCGCCCGGGCCAGGCCTCCCAGACGAATGGGACGCCGTCCACGAGTTCCACGATCCCCACATGGCTGAGCCGGGGCCCCGACACCCCGAATTGCTCGATCGTCGAATCCGCGATCGCGTCGCAGAGCGCCCCACAGTCCAGGTCCAGAAACACCAGGTCCCCGGCCGAAAGCACCGGCAGCGGCGCCGCAAAAACAGCCTGAGGCTCCGCCGCCGCCACCTGCGTCTTGGCCAGCACCGGCGAAGCCGACATGGCCCGTACCGACAGCACACTCAACGCGGGCACCGGCATCAACGAAAGGGTGGCCGAAAAGACGCTGGGGGCTGCCAGCGGCTGTCCCAGGGACCCTTGAACGGATAGCCCGAGTCCAGGGACCGCGGGAACGGGCCCCAGGGGCGTCAGCACCACCGTAACCCCGGCCCAGGCCGTTGCGGCGCACAAAAGCGCCCCCAGGCCCATCGCCGTCATTCCTACGCGCGTTCCCTTCATCGGAAGCATCTATGATACCCCATCCCAGCCTCCCCGGGAAGGGTCGAACGACCCAGGGTTGGAGGCCTGTCCCCCAACTGGAGGCCTGACCCCCAAGTGCAAAATCCCCTTGAAATTTCTACGAACCGGGATTAAACTCAACTCATGGGGGTTTTCGTGCGCCGGGTCCTCCCTGTCTTGATTCTTGCGCTCGCGGCCGGTATCGGCGCGCGTGCCGCGGCCCCTGACCTCCAGACCTCCCTGCGCGACAAGTTCTTCGCCACTCTCAATCCCGCACAGCAGAAAGGTCTGCCCCGGACCTCCCCCATCGACCAGCTCATCGGCAAGATGGACCTCCAGCAGAGGCAGAGCGCCGCCGGCCAACTGCCCGCCTTGGAACAGCAGTTCTCCGATTCCAAGAGCCTCAGCGAGATCGGCTCGGTCTATTTGAAGCTCGGCGACTTCAGTGCAGCCTCACGGGTCGCGGAAGCCCTCAAGGTGAAATTCCCCGATGACTCAAGAGGACCGCTGCTGGAGGCCCACGCCAAGGCCGAATCCGGCGACAAGGAAGGCGCGATCGTCGCAGCCAAGCAAGCGGTGCAGGCCGACCCGGCCAACGCAGAAGCGGTAGCCTACTTCAAACTCCTACGGAACGGGTCGACGCAGTCCTCCCAGGTCCCCCTCCAGGGGACCCGGGCCGCCGCTACAGCGACCAGGGATCCGGGCGAGAACCACACCATGGGCGAGCGGCAGTTGGAGCGGGTCAACAGCGCCCTAGCCATGCTCCGCCGCAGCACCCACGGCAAGCGCATCCTCGTGGCCATCGTCCCCGATTCGGACGGCACCGTCACCGAGGCGGACCTGAGGGAGAATGGCGTCCACCTCTTGATGAAGCAGGAGCCCCTGGTAGGGCGAGCTTTCGGTCAGGTGGAGCGGAAAGTGGTGGAGGGCCGACAGGTCTTCATCGTTTCCATCAATAACGCGGTCCTCGATGAGCGCAACGACACCCGGGAGGTCTCCGCATACGTGGGCGGTAAGCTTAAGCAAGTTGATGCGCAGAAGAAGTCGGCAGAGCCCCTCCCGAACGTCCTCATGGATTGGTGCGATCGTGCGGCCCAGGCTTACATTCTGATAGACTTGGGCGTTGAAGCCATTGCCACCTCAGTTAGTTCGGTGTTTTCACAAGAACTTCTAGGGAATGCGCGGGTTGTCCGCGGCCAATTAGCCGAGGTCAAGACGAGGGATGGTCAGTCAGAGTTCTATAGCCCGATTTTTTCAGCGCATCGCAAGACTCTCTCAAACAGCGAGTCTCTTGGGAAACTGTCGGGCATCGACCTCCTGTATGTCTATACTACACTCAGCAACAACGAAACCGCGGTAACACTTCAAAATAAGATTCCCAACTATGCAGACAAAAAAACCTACTTTTCGAATACATTGCGCCAAGATTTTTCGCCTCAATAGTCATTTGCCGAGGGAATGGCCCCTCATTTGGCGGTCGGTACCAGTCCTAATGGCGATTGGCATTTTCGGGGGGGTCTTTTTGGGGTGTCGGCCAAACCAAAGCGATGGAACAGCTCAGAGTCAGCCTGCGGCGCAGACACTGGTAAAGAGTATCGAGTGGAAGGTCCAGGATGACTCGGTTATCCGATTCGAATATCCACCAGACCGGAGGGCATTGTCCGATACTGGAGCTAAGGCCTATATGGTGATGGCATCAACCGCTCTAGATGCTTTGCCGGATATCGAGTCCATATCGATTGGGCTCGTCAATCCATCATCGTCTGAGGCCTCATTGGGCTTGAGGGAAAGTGCGGCAGAAGACATTCGGATGTGGTTGAAGGACAATGCGAGAATTGTGGTCTCTCCGACGCCGTTAACGCTGAGGGGTGGTCGATGCCTCCGCTTCCAGTTGGAGCGCATTATTCCCCCATACAATAATGAAGGTCCCCACCGGTATGGAACGGAGTTGTCCGCAAAATGTGATGCTTCTGCCGGAGGAAGGTACACCGTCAATTCCGGGACTGAGAATTATCCCGACGAGGGCAAGCCGAGCCCGCGGGCGCGCGAGCAGATCCAGGTGTTCGAGCGCCTGGTCAAAAGCATCGAATTCAAGAAGTAGTTTCCCTCAATCTGCTCAGGGGTGTCGGTTGCCGTGCTGCCCCAGCCAACCGGCGACTTTCGGGAGCAGTTCATCCGGAACTACCAATAGGTGGCAATTCAGGTTCCTCGCCAGGGAATCCAGCGTCGAAAGGCGGGGATCATTCTGGGCCCGCTCAGCCCTGGCGACATGGGGTTGTTTGACCCGCATCTTCTGCGCCAGGACTTCCTGCGTCAGCCAACGCCGCCTTCGCATCACCGCAAGCTGGGTCGTGAGCGGTAGCCCCGCGAATCGTTCCGAGTACTCTTTGGCTAGGGAGGCGTCCCGCCCCAACGACTGCCGCAATTGGCGGTCGAAGGCGCTCGTCTTGCGTCGTCTCATAGCATGACCCTCTTCATCCTCGTCTTAGCGACCCGCAGTTCATCCTGTGGCGTCTTCCGGCTCCTCTTCTCGATCGCATGAAGCAGCCAAAGAATCCCGTTGCCTACACAGAAGAAGACGCGATATTGGATTCCCTCGAATCTCCTCCGCAGTTCCCATAGCCCATTGCCCAGATTGCGCACGGAAACCTGTTTCGACCTAATCCCCTCAGCCCCGAGAACTTCGATGTCCAGTGCGACCTTGGCATAACCTCGCGGTCGTTCGAACGCCAGATGGTCCAGGAAGGCCTTCACCGGGCCATCATCCCCGTTCGGATAGAACTCGATGCGGAGGAAAGCCATTACAATTATAACCCAAACGTTATATTTGTCAAGCCTGGGATACCCATGCAACATGTACGACTGAGGGGGCCGAAAAGTTCCATCCGGGGATTGGAGGCCTGACCCCCAATCAGTCGGGGAAGAGGCGGGCAGCGGCTTCCGAGTCGGCGAAGTAGAGGGTGCGGTGCAGCAGCTGGGCCGGCAGGAGCGGATGGGTCTCCCGTTCGATGACCCGGCGCAGCACATCCGCCTTCCCGCGGCCGCAGACGAGGCACATCCGCAGCCGGGCGCGGTTGAGGACTGGGAGCGTCAAGGTGATGCGGGACCGCACCCCGACCGGCGAATAGGCTGCGCAGACCCAGCGGCGCTTCTCCATCAGGGCGGCGTCTCCCGGGAACAAGGAGGCCGTATGCCCGTCCCCTCCGAGCCCCAGGAGCACCAGGTCGAAGCGGGGCCAGGGCTGCTCCGGGAAATCGATCCGCAAGGCGGCCTCATAGGCGGCCGCGCCCACCGATGGGTCCCCCCCCAACGTCAGCATGGGGTGGATGTTCTCCGCTGGGATCGGAACATGGGACAGCCAGGACTCCCGCGCCATCCTGTAATTGCTCTCGGCGGAATCCGCCGGCACATACCGTTCGTCGACCCAGTAGACGTGGATCTTGGACCAGGGCAGCCCAACGGAGACCGGGCTCGCCAGAAGGCGGTAGGTCGCCAGAGGGGTCGCCCCGCCCGAAATGGCCACCCGGAACACGCCGCGCAGGTCGATGGCGGCCAGGGCCTTCTTGGCGAAGAACTCGGCGGCGGCCAACGCGACGGCGGCCTCATCCGGGTAGCAGCGCAGCAGGGCAGGCATCAGTGTCCAGCCGCCGCAGCCGTGGACCGGAGCACGGCGTCCGCCTTAGCGGCCTTCTTCTTGGGCATGGCCTTCGGCTTTATCATGGGCAGGAAGCGGGAGTTCCGTCCGCCAGTCGCGGCCGGCAGGCCTCTTGTCGCGGCCTGGACCGCTTCCTGCATGGGGTCCATCATGTTGAAAGGCTTCTCCACCCAATGCGCGGGGTCGCCTTCCTTCCAGCAGCGCCGCACCCCCATCACGGGATTACCGGTCTTCATGTTGGCCGAGGGGTCGGCGACCTGGACCGGATAGACGTCCTTGCTGCAGATCCACTTGGTTGACGGGTCCGGGGATACCGTTTTTTCCTTCGCGCGTGGATCAGCCGGCTCCACCGCCGTCTTCTTCTGTCTCCAATCGATGGGGGTCAGTTTCCCCGGCTCCGCGTCCTTCTGGCCGAAGGCCCAGCCGGCGGCGAGGATGATCGAGAAGACCGCGGCGCGCATCCTGGAAGTATACCGCTTTGCGGGGCCTCAGACCGGTCCCCTCAGCGGCTCCGCATTGCCCTGCTACATGTACGGCCGTGAGCCAATGACGGGCTGGCGCGACGCAGACAGTCGCAAGCCATAAATGTGTGGGCGGCGTAGGCCGCCATCGAATGGACACGGACGGGAACCAACGGTTTTCTGGGCCTTCGAATGAAGGCGGGGGCGCGGCAGCCTTATCGCCGCAGCCTGGATCCTGATGAGTGCCTGGTGCGGCTTCGTGCCGACACCTAAAGATAGAGAACCGGGATGCGCCTGGACCTGAGACAGTGGCAAGAAGGGCAGGGAGACCAGCCACGACTTGTGGGCGGCCGTATTTTGCCCGTTGACACGGGGACCTCTAATGAGTGCCCGGGCAGAGTCCGTGCGCGACTGAGGCGCGGGGAAGCCGTGCAGGTCGGCGGGCTTGAAGGTGGGCACCAGTTCCTTCCAGGCCGCGGCTGAAGATCTCGAGGTCCAGGATGCGCTTGGGCGGGTCTTCCGTAGGATTAGACGAATTGGACGCGCAGTTTCTTATGGAACGCTTCCGCGATCTTCTCTAGAGTGGTGAGTGAATGCCCCCGATAATCCAATGATTCCAGACGTGCGATCGCCTGCTGGGAGGTCCCGATGGCCAGGGCCAGCTGCTTTTGCGTCCAGCCCGCCTTCTTCCGCAAACGCAGCATCTGGTGGGCGACCTCGATGAAGGGATCGTCATCCACATCTTCGTAAGCCTTGCGGACATCGCCGTCCTTGAGGGCCTGCTCCCGCCATTTCCTATATCTCATGGCCGCGCTCCCTCGCCCCCTGCCTCTGACGAAAATCCTCTCTGCTGCGCAAGGCTCGCTCGATCTCTCCCGGGGGCACCCGTTCCGTCTTCTTGACGATCGCATGCGAAATCACTATCCGATCATCGATAACGAAGAAATATAGCGCCCGATATCGCTTAGTCCCGTACCGGACGCGCAGTTCCCGGATGCCATCCCGCAAGAGGTCCGCATAAGGCCTCTTAAGGTCGGGGCCATGCTCCTCGAGAAGGTCCAGGAGCTTGATGAACTTCGCCTGAACCTTCGCGTCGGAGGAATCCAGGAACGCCCTGAACGGACACTCACCACGGATCGACTCATAGAACAGGATCTCCCACATGGATCCCCCTCAGCAGCCGGGAGTCCCAAGGATTGCGCCCATAGTATACATCAATAATGATGTAAATGCCACCCCTGAGCGGCTCCGGATCGCCATGCATCATGTACGACCGACCCCCCGGAGAAGTTCCCTTATGTTGTCAGTCTCCGGGGACCCCTGCGTACGAAACCCCGGACGGGTGGGGTGCGTGAACCCGACGGGCGGTGGGGCGCTCAGGCTGGCGAAAACTGGACAGTCAGGAACCGGCGCGAACAAGGGACGAGGATCAGTTGTCCGTAGGGCGACTCTGTCTGGGCAGAGTCCGTGCGCGACTGAGGCGCGGGGAAGCCGTGCAGGTCGGCGGGCTTGAAAGTGGGCACCAGTTCCTGCAGCTTGCGCAGGTCTTCCGATGCTCGCCGGCCGCACGGCCTCGTCCTAGGCGGCTACCATTCTCCTGATGAACGGGAGAACCTGTCCCGCCTTATCCTCAGTGACGCAAAACGAGAAGAACCTCAGGCCCAGGGCTTCCGCCATCTTCGCTACTCGGGCCATCGACGCGGACCGCAGTCCGCCGCCCTTCAAGTCGCGCGAGATAGCGCTTTTTTGAGTGTGCATGACCCGTGCCAGATCGGCGTAAGTCCAATGCTTCTTTTCGAGCGCGTTGAGAAGCTGGATCTCCAACTTCAAGAGTTCGTAGCTCTCTTCATGACGCTTTCGATAGGCGGGGTTCGCCATCTTCCGGGCCAAGAGCCCGCGGGGCTTCTCATCGCTTTTCATAATAGGTTCCATCCTTTGCGCGTCTCAAATAGTCCCTCTTGCAGCGAGCGGCTGTTTCCAGGCATTCCATATCCGCCTTGGTCATCTGCTGAGAGTGCTTGTGATAGGCATTGGTGACGATGATCTTGGCATCTAGCGTCGTGAAAGTGAAGAAACGCTCGTCGCGAGGCTTCAGCGCGTAAATCTTATGCACCGGGTCCTCGATCCGGTAAAAAGTCTTCGGCATCAAAGTCCCCGGCTTTGCATCGCAAAAATACCGGATCAGATCGTCGAAACGGTCCTGGTCCAATTCGGACAAGACACTGTAATAATCGAACGCCGGGACACGGCCCTCGGCCGTGAAATACCACTCCGCCGCGAAATAGTGACCAGCATGGATGAGGATGTCTTCATATTTCAGTTGAGCAGGCATGTCTCCATCCTCCACAGGTTAACAGATATGTGAACGGCTGTCAACCCCCCCGGGGGGGCCAATCGCCCGGCATCCCCATGGAGCATGTACGACCGAGGTGCCAAATAAGTTCCATTCCGAGGCGGAGTTCGGTCCAGGACCGAGAAGGACTTTGTCCCCTCTCCCCTTGTGGGAGAGGGCTAGGGTGCGGGGTCAGTCAGGATGATGGGTCAGGGGATGTGGGACAGGAACGTCGCGGCCGGCAGTACCCGGACTCCGCCGGCCGAGCCCGGCGCCGGCGCCTCGGCACAGACCAGCAGCGTGCGCACCCCCGGCAGACGCGAGGCGAAGTAGCCCAGGTGGTTGCTCGGGGCGGCTCCCGAAAGCTTGGCCTCGATGAGGAGCCAAGGCTTCTTGCCCAGGGTCAGGAGGAAATCAACTTCGCGTTTCTCCTTATCCCGCACATAATGGAGCCCCAACTCCTCCTGCCCCCAGTCCTGGGTGAAATGGCACCAGCGCAGCAGCGCGCAGGCCAGCATGTTCTCGAAGCGCGCGCCGGGGTCACCGGCCTCGGACCAGTCATGCAGGAACAGCTTGGGCTCCCGGCGCAGGGAGCGCTGGAGCCGGCCCGCGTAGGGCCGCACCCGGTGGCAGATATAAAGCCTTTCGAACTGGTCCATCCACAATCGGACGGACTCCAGGGATACGCCGAGGTCCTCGCGCAGGGAATTCATCGAGAGCCTGGACCCCGCGCGTAATGGGAGCAGTTCCATCATCTGCTCCACGCTCGACAATAGATGCACCCGGGTCAGATCCCGGAGGTCTTCGCGCACGAGGCGTTCCCTCCGCTCCCGGAGCCAAAGTCTGTGCTTGCGCTCGCTTTGTCCGAGGAAAGGCTCCGGGAAGCCACCGAACCTCATAAGCCGGTCGAAGCCCTCGCGCTCCTCCGCGAGCACTGCTGGCGTTCCGGCCATGAGTCGATCCAAGATGGCGGGCGGGGTGTCCTGGTCCGGATCGAAGCTCCGCCCGCACAGTTCCGACAGCGACAGCGGGTGCAGACGATAGGCATGGTAGCGTCCCAGCATGCTGTCGCCGCCGCGTTGATAGACGTCAAGCCTCCCGCTTCCGGTCACCAGTACGTCCGCCCGGTCGGCGCGGGTGTCCCAGAGCCCCTTGAGGTAGGTCTTCCACTTCGGGAACTTGTGGATCTCGTCCAGGACCGCCAGGGGCCGCGGGCCCGAGGGCCGGTACTCATCCAGGAACCCATAGGGCGACCGGGATATCTCCCGGCGGAACCCCAGATCGTCCCAGTTCCGGTAGAGCCCGGGGCTCCCCCGCCGGGACTGAAGCATGCGGGCCAGATAGGTCTTTCCGCATTGCCTCGGTCCCACGATGAACGCCATCTTGGGCGATGCCTCCGAGAAATGCAGCTTCTCGAGCAGCGGGCCGAGCGAGCGATCCATATGACTATTATGTGGCATGGCCGTTATAAAGTCAATACTATTATCAGGTATGGCGGTAGAAAGTCATGTCAGATTGCTCCCCCCATGCCTCATGTACGACCAAGGTGCCAATTTAGTTCCCTGCCAGGGACAAGGATCAGTTGTCGGAGGGCGACTCTGTCTGGGTTAGTCCGTGCGCGACCTCCAGGCCGATCCTTTCTTACAAATACTCGACCAACGGAGGCAATAGCTCCGGGGCCCGGGCCACGAGGTCGGCATGGCTGGGCTCGAACAGAAAGGGTTCTAGCCGCGCGGAAAGGGCGTGCAGCTTCTTCGGGCCGAGTTCCTGGATCTTGGCCAGGATGGCTTTGCCGGCGGGGCCTGGGGCTCCCCCGGCGGCCAGGACCTCGGCGTCCGGCATCCATTTCTTCCCGGCCATGAAGAAGGCGTCGTATACGTCCCGCCCGAGACCCCTGCCCAGCAGCGCCAGGATCTTCTCGGCGAAGATCAGGCCCGTCGAGGCGAAGCGCACGGCGACCATCTCTCCGAAGCCCGCCACGATGCGCGGCTCGTCGGTGAGCCGATAGGCCGGCCGGTTCGCCTCAACCTTGACGCGCAGCTTCTCGCCGTGGTCCTCCGTCAGGCGATAGGCCTGCAGGAATCCTCCGAAGCGGAGGTCCCCGGTCAATAGGCTGCCTTTCTCACCGGCTTTGCATTCGACGGCGAGGCCGAGGCCGCTCATGCGATGGCCGGTCTCTTCGATGACGCGCTTCCAGGTCGAGAGGGAGAGACCTTCCGCGTCGAAAATCAGGTCCTCCGAGAACCGCTGCAGCCCGTGGCCGAGCCGCAGGGCCGTGCCGCCCAGAAAGAGCAGGGACTCCGACCCTTTGATCCCGTATAGCGCCTTGAGAGCCAGGACCTGGAGGTATTCGCGCGCGGCGCCGCGCAGCTTGCCCGCCGGCATACCGCGTTCTTTGGCCTGCTCGAGCAGGCTATCGTAGGAGAGCATCGAACCCCTCCTTGAGCCGGGACGCCTTGGCGCCGAACAGTGCCGCGTGGCGGAAGAGCTTGGCGCGGTCCAAGGTCCGGATGCGGTCGATATCCAGGCGCAGGGCCTCCGGGTCGACCCCTTCGCCGTCCCTGATAGCGAAATAGAGGTAGTCGGCCAAGGATTTTTCGGGCTCCGCCATGCGGACCTGGAAGCCGCCGACCGACATGACCCGATAGCCGGTGAATGCCCCAGCCAGCACCGTCCTGTAGATGAACAGCCCGTGGCGATTCTCGATCCGTCGGGTGGCCTTGGGCGTCACCGATGTGACTTGGGCCGCGGTCTCGGGGATGAGCTGGTAGTGCGAGAGCGCCGTCTCCAAGGACACATACGACGGCTCATAGAGCCGGTTGGCCACATGGAAGTCCGGGATGGTCGAGTGCTCGGGATAGGTGAGCTCATACACGCCCCTTTTAAGGCGTGCGACCCACCCCTTGCGGGCCCATTGGTGGAGCTGGAGCCGCAGGATGGACCGGTCCCCCGGAAGAAGGACCGCCAAGTCGCGCATGGTGAAGACGGCCAGGCCGTTCTTCCTGAGACAGGAGGAGCAAGCAAGGATATCCATTTCAATTAGTTATATTTAAGTATAACTTGCTGAAATGAATATTTCAATACCTTTCTGGGGGTCCCTAAATTTCCGCCCGCCCGAAGTCAGGCGGTGTGATGACGAGGATCAGTCGTCCGAGGGCGACTCTGTCTGGGCTAGTCCGTGCGTGTCACGGGCGCAGCGTGATGCGCGCGGTTCAGTCCGAGGCCGGGACGGCAGGCCTATGGATTATCGCCGAATTCAGGTCCCTTCCTGCATGTAATCCACGACTATCGTGATGATCTTCCTGACCGTATCGTTGCACGACCGGAATTCGAGCCGGTCGAGCACTCCGATGCCCTGCTTGCGGATCAGGTCGCTGATGAGCGCATGGATGAATGATTGGGTGGCCGCGTCCACCTGGGCGAAATCCAGTATGACGTCCTGTCCCGCTCCCAGGGCCGGGAGTATCTCTTTCACGCGGAGCTCCCGGGCGACATCCTTGTTCTCGGCGAAGGCGCCGGTCCGCGGGAATATCTTGATGGTGATCATGTGAATCGCGGCCTCTTATAGCGCTCCTTGCGCCTCTCTCGGACGGCTGTGCCGTAGGTCTCGCGTATGGCGTCCAGCAGTCTGGTGAACTCCTCGGTCTGATCGAGGGTGATGTCCACCCCGACCACGGTGCCCCGCCAGCAGGGCATGTCGGCGTCGGCCGAATGACGGTCTGTGAACGGATCCGCCTTCAAGCGGAGGTTCTTGGCAGCCGTCTTCTTGAGCAGCTTGAAGAACCCGGCGCCGCTGTAGATGATGAAGAAGTCCCGATTGACGCTGGCGATGGACTTGATGAAGAACAGGCCGGCTCCGGCATTCTGTTCCGTTCCCCCCTCTTTGGGGGTCGTCCCAGTGATGCCGGGCATCAAGGCCAGGCGGATCGCATCCAGGTCCGTCTCTGCCGGATGGGAGCGGGTGATCGTCTCCTTGATCCCCAGGCCGGTATCCGCGATGCCTATGCGGATCGAATTGCTCTTCTTGTAGTACTGTGCGCAGAGGATGGCGCCATGCTCCGATTCGGCATGCTCCAGCACGTTGCGGACCAGCTCGCTTACGATGTATCCCAACGTCTTCGCCTGTTCCGGCTGCAGGTGGAGCAGGGGGATCATTTCGGTGATGAAGCTGGTGAGCTGGTCCGAGGTCCGGATCTGCGTCAGAGGGATGAACCTCCCGGCCGGCTCGTGCTCCTGGATGACGATGTCCGATGGGATATTCAGCAGCTTGAACAGTCCCATACGGACGAAATAGTGCCGCGAGGTCGCCTCGAATCTTTGACACCGGATCTTTTTCGCATCGACCGTCAGCCCTAACGCCGCGATCATGGATATGACCGCGGGATGGACCGCAATCCATTTGTCGTTGGCGGTGATCTCGAGGCATTCGGGGGAGGATGGATCGAATCCTCGCATGAACGGGTCGATATTTCCCAAAAACGCGCTATTTGGGATATGAATCTTCATAGTCGATAGTATACCGGGAATCCAGGTATATTGTCAATACACCGGGATTCCCGGTGTGCCTAGGCACAGTAGCGCAATGGTGGAGTCCTGCCCCAGATGCCATTGTTGGACTGAGCGAACTTCCCTCTTCGTCCCCTACTCCACGGCGACTCTGCCCGCGACATCCATGAAAAAATCCTTTGACCAGGCGGCCACGGTATCCGGCGAGGCCAAGAACCTGGCGACATCCTCTTTTGCCTGCGCGATGTCTACGGAATCGATGCGCCGGCGCAGCACATCCCGAAAAGCTTCCGCTGTCAGTGGACCGTCCTTGACCCACTCCTGGCTCTGGCGCATCCTTTCCTCAAGATGCCGCAGATCGACGGGCGTGCGCCGACCGACAAACCACACGAAATCATACCAGTCGCGGCCTTTTACGCGGGTCTTCCAGGCGCGGCAAAGCAGCGCGTGCATTTTCCCGGCGAACATGGATGACGGCGCAAAAGCCTTGATATTGAAAGGGATAGGATTAAGCAGCGCGCGCACTTCGGTTCGAAACAACCCCGGAGGATCCACATCGATCTCGATCTTGATCCGGATCTCCGGCAGGCCACGCGGTCCGTCCACACCCACGACAAGCAGTTGCTCCAAGGTGTCTGCCTTGAGGAAAGCCGATTTGATGCGGCTGGCGCGGCTCTTCTGTTTGACTTCGACCTTTGCCCGGAACCCGAACGCCTTGAGCTCGTCGCGGATATAACCGCAATACGGTTCCAGGGAATAATCCGGGCCGGGCTTCAAAAGGGAGAAATCCAGGTCCTCGCTGAAACGGTCCAGGCCGTAAAGCACCCGCAGGGCTGTGCCGCCGTAGAACGCGGCATGCTCGAAGAACTTCCCGCGCCAAAGCCCCAAAAGGGCTATTTCCTGCAATATCTCGCGTAAAGCCCTTGCCCTGTCCGCACTCCCAGCAAGAGAATACCTGGCAAGCATCGCCTCTATGGCCGGGTTCATGGGTTTCCCCCCCTTTTTCGCAGCAGGGCGCCGCAAAACCGTATCTTTCGCGATCGCGCCAGCCGCGCGCATTCCAGCAGAAGCGCGGCGTCCATCTTGAAAAAGCCGTCTTCGTCGAGGCGCAAGTCCTCGAATAAATACCGTTCCGCTTCCCGCCGGTTATTTAAGATATTCCCCGTGTCGGAAAGGATCTTATCAGCCAAAGCCCGTTCCGGGGACGCCGCCAGGAAAGCTCCGCCCTCGAACTCGACACGCCGCAAACCTAGCGGATAACATCCCAGTGGAACCCGGTTGTAGATGAATACGCCAAGCGGCGTCTTGAAGGTCTTGGGTCGTTTGAAGGTTGTGGAGGTCAATGCGCGCACAGCCTCGGGGATCAAGCCGTAATGCGCCAGCATATACTCCGAAGAAACCATGGAAGGGCCGTATATCAGGTTTGCAAGCAGCTCCCGGGAATATGGGTGATTGCGGTAACGCTCCCCGAAAACATACAGCCCCTTCTTTACGCGCACGATGTCCCCCGCATTGATGAGCGCGCTTACCTTCATGGCGGGGTTGCTGTATGCGGAAAGCAGCGCCACAAGGGTCTGGTAGTCAAACTCCTCACGGGGTATCTGCCG
>Ga0154315_1117_pt1 | contig 63012 bp, 52 predicted proteins | sample RifGroA2_FD_105609 | JGI IMG/M metagenome (GOLD analysis project Ga0154315, IMG submission 105609) | Elusimicrobia bacterium GWA2_69_24
GACGGGGAGGTCCCGCCCGATCAGGAGAGCGAGTACACCAACCTCGCCGAGAAGATGGAGGCCCGGCTCCTGGGCGCGGCTTTGAAGCTGGACGCCAAGGCCGCCTGATGCCCGACGGCGAGCTGGTCGAAGACGGCGCCTTCCGGGTCGACCGGGGGCGCGCCCTGGACAAGCTCATGCGCTTCCAGCTCCCGGACGCGCGCATGTACCCGCTGTCCTGGGTGCAGGCGGCCGTGGCCGCGGGCGCGCGGCGCATCCTCGTGCGCACCCAGCTCAGCGGCTTCGAGATGACCTTTGACCGACTTGCGGCGCAAATCGGCCAAAGGTTTGGGGAGCCCCCCTCAGACGGTGCGGAGGATGCCAAGCGCTCCCGCTCTTAGGATGAGGGCGTCGATTTCTTTTTTAGAAGCTCCAGACTCTTCTTGAGCCCCTGCGCATACGCTGAGTTCGAATCCCGAACCTGTGCGAACTTGTTCCTAGCAGCATCAAGAAGTGAGCTATCGGGAACCAAACCGAATCCCAATAGTAAGCAGAGTTTTTCCAGATCGTCGAGGACGATGCTAACTAGGGATTGTCCCCGGCTGAACTCTGGCATGGAATGGGGCGGGAAGGTTAGGTCGAATCGCGCGCCTATTCTCAGCAGGGCTTCAAATTCCGCTGGTGTTCCCTCCAGCGCTGCGCGCATAAGCGGTGTCCAGCCATAGTGATTGCATGCCTCCGTATCAGCCCCATTGTCTTTAAGTAAGCAAGCGACCTTGTAGGGTAGTTCGCCATAGCATGTGGGGCCGTTCAAATCGACGTTGGCATGCAGCGGGGTGTAGCCTTCCTTTGTCTTGAAGTTGACATCAGCGCCAGCCTTCACCAGATACTCAATAATCTCGAATTTTCGCTCCATATTGCCGATAGCAGTCATGAGGGGTGAAAAACCAATCCTATTTGTTGCTGACAATGTAGTCCGATCTCTTTCAACAATCTCGCGGACATCCAGCAGGCTCCCATTTTCGATTGCTTGAAAAACATCCATGGCGGTAGGTCCTCCCAGCTATCGGATGGCTCTATATTTTAGGCGAGGTTCGCTCATGTAGGCAAGATGCAATTTCTTGAGTGCAATTTCTTGAGACATGGGAATCGCTGCGCGGAAAGCGTTATCTCACCAGCTCGTCTTTCATTGTTGACTATAATAATAAGAAAGCATAGCATTACCCTAAATTGAAATTTAGACGACTGGAGGGAGACATGATTCGACCTTCGAAATCCCGTGCTTTTGCGATCGTTCTTCTTCCCCTTATCGTAACAGGGTCGCTGGCTTCGGCGGGGTCCAGCGAAATGGATTTCGATCGGGGAATAGATGTGCCTCGTGTTCTTGAGATGATTAAGAAAGAAGCGGCGAAGGAGGGCGCCGCGGCACCGAATATCCCCAAATGCCAAACCGCATCGTGGTCATTGGTCCCCATGCAAAAGGCAAGGGCGGCGGTGGACCCCCGCGAAGCATCCTTGACCATGCGATCCGGAACATCACGCCATAATATCCTTTTGAATTATCTGTCCAATCACCAGAACCATCGCAACATGGAAGTTCTTCTGGTGGACCCCGCGATGGATGACCTTGATGTCACTCTCATCGCAACCCTGAGGGCCAAGGGAGCTGGGCTTACGCAAGAACGTGAGGGGATGTTGCCTGAAGCGAAAAGGCTGGATGCCAATGATACCGCTCTGGATAAAGAAAAGAAGGCGCTTAATGAGAAGAAGGCCGAATTGGATGTCAGGGATGCGGAAATCGAGCGCCAAGTACGCGTACATGAGGCGCGGTGCCTTCCCACGCATCCTCCAGAAGATCATCAGTGGTGCGTGGAGAATGCTGCCCGGTTGAATAAGATCATCGCCATCTACAATGAGGATGTGAAAACGCACAACGTCGATGTGGACGAGTGGGAACGCAAAGTCAACGTTCATGTTCCCGAATGGAATAATTTTGTCGCGTTGATCCGTGCCTGGGAGGCCAAGATCCAGGAGCTCATCGAGCAAATCAATAAAGCACTTTCGAATCCCCGCACATGTTCTGATTTGCGATACAAAGAACTTAAAGACCGCATCAGGAATGAATGCAAAGTCCCTCCTATCAGTGCCTGTGCCAGTGGTGATGATTGCGATACTTTGCGGGCCAAGAAAGCTCGCTTCTTGGCATGTGCTGCGGCGAGAGACGCAATGAATCAGGAATGTTTTGGCGGTGGGGATAATGGCCATCAAGACCAGGCTAATCAGATGCGAAATGGCGCTAACAACTGCCAGCCATTCATCGACATGATCTGTGGTGTCGGCATCGGATCATTTCGGTTGGATAGGCTCGGCAATTTCGACCCCGATAGCCAGTAGCTGACGCAACACTTGCTGTCCGCGGAGGCTCTTTGCGTTTTTCGGGGACCAAATCCAGCCATCGTCTCGGAGCTGCCGGAGCGCCTGCGCACCGAGTTCGGGGACCTGTCCGGGAACGCCGCCCTGACCGCCGCCGCGCCGACCCCCTAAGCGGCGCGTCCCTTACGCAGGAGTTCATCCAGCCCGAGGTCGCCAAGGACGCGGCTCTGCCCGCGCCCTTCAAGGCCTTTCTCGACACCCTGCGCTGGATGGACGCCCAATCCGGGGCCAAGTACCGGGGCATCGCGGCCGCCGACCTGGCCTACGCCGGCTCCTCGGTCGGGTCCCGGGTCTTCGTCATCCAGAAGGAGCCCGGACTCCTCTCCCCGGCGCGGGAGCAGCCGGTGTCCTCGCTGTTGTGGTTCCGGCGCCCCAAGCGCTGGGCCCTCCTCCACGCGGGGCACCCCGCGGTGGAGAAGTTCGTCCGCCTGCACTCCGGGCGGCCCGGCCTGGCGGCGTTCCTGTGCCTGAAGATGATGCACCTCCACGACGGGGAGGTCCCGCCCGATCAGGAGAGCGAGTACACCAACCTCGCCGAGAAGATGGAGGCCCGGCTCCTGGGCGCGGCTTTGAAGCTGGACGCGAAGGCCGCACGCTGAGCCATGGCCGAAGACGAGCTGGTTTCGGACGGCGCCTTCCGGGTCGACCGGGGGCGCGCCCTGGACAAGCTCATGCGCTTCCAGCTCCCGGACGCGCGCATGTACCCGCTGTCCTGGGTGCAAGCGGCCGTGGCCGCGGGCGCGCGGCGCATCCTCGTGCGCACCCAGCTCAGCGGCTTCGAGATGACCTTCGACGGCCTCCCCTGGCTGCCCGACGAGTTCCGCGACCCCTACCAGCACCTCTTCGAGGAGGACCCCGACGGGCGCCGCACGCGCATGCGGGAGCTTGCGGTGGGGCTCCTGACCGTCCTGCGCCTGCGGCCGGACCATGTCTCCGTGATGTTCACCGCCAACGGGAGCGAATTCGTCCTGCAGGTGGAGAGCCTCCTTAGCGAGCGCCTGGAGCACTACATCGGTCCGCCCCTGGAGGAGCAGCGCCGGATGTTCGGCCCGGGCGCGCAGATGAACATCTTCGTCTCGCTGACCGGGTCCCACGACCAGGAGCTCGCCTTCCTGGAGGAGTACTGCCGGCACTGCCCGGTCAAGATCAGCGTCGGAACCCGGCCCCTGCGCGCGAAGGAGCGCGAACTGCCCCCTTTCCTCAGCCGCGCCTTTACCCGCGGCGGCGTCTCCGGCGAGCTGGAGGTCCCGCCGGGAGCCCCCGAGACCTCGACCATCGAGTTGGTGACCCGCGGGGTGCGCATGGCGGTGGAGCGGCCCCGCCTGCCCGGTCTGCAGGTGACCGGCTTCGTGCGCGACGACGGCCTGCGCAAGAGCCTCTCCCAGACCGGGATCGTCCACGACGACCGCTATCAGCGCGCGCTGGACGCCGTCAGCGACGCCTCGGCCCAGCTGCTCGACGAGGCCGCCGGACTCGCCTTGAGCGCCGCGCCGGACGTGGGCGTCGGGCTCTCCCAGCGCAATTTCCGCTGCTGGATGCCCTGGGTCAAGCCCACTATGCGCGAGCAGCTGGGGATGTTCCTTTACCCGGGGCTTAGTCCCAAACCCATCCAGGAGGACAAGCAGGGCTTCGCGATGTTCCGCATGTCCGTCTTCGTGGCCGCCCTGCGCGCCTCAACCCTCCAGCACCGCATCGAGATGCTCAAGGACGCTCCGGGCATCCCCGAGCGGCTCTGGGACGCCCCCGTGCTCTTCGAATCGGACGGAAAGGCCCTCACCCTGCGCGTCCTGGAGCGCCAGCGGCGCTGGCTCGGCCACGTCCCCTATTCCCGGGACAAGGTCCCCTCCTTCGCCGCGGGGCGGGTCACCGCGGCGTGGATCGTGCGGGACGCGGACCTCGAGTTCCTGGAAGCCTTCTTCCCGTCGCAGGTGCTGGAGCTCGACGTGGGCGCGCGCGTGCCGACGGTCCGCTCCCGCCCCGTCCTGGACGCCGACAACCTGCTGGCCCGGGCGTCCTTCGCCGAGGGGCAGGCCAGCGGGGAGGCGGCGCTGTCCTTGTCCCCGCATCCCGCGAGCAGTCAGATCCGCTGGCTTTCCAACGGGACTCCGCTGGGGGTCTCGGTCTGGCCCCTGGACGGGCTGCGGCTGGAGGCGGTCGTGGAGAACCCCGCGCTCTCCGAGGCACCGGAGCCGGCGGCGCTGGCGAGCGGCGCCTTCGCCTCGTCCGTGGCCTCCCATTGCCTCGGGGCCATCATGAGCGCGGTGCCCGCGCTCTACCGCGACCTGGGACTCCTTTACCGCGCGGAGGAGGAGACGCCCCGGCAGGCCGTCATCCGGGAGCATCTCCTGGATCTGTTCTGCCGGAGCTGGGACCCGGCCCGGAAGGACTGCGGCGACCATCCCTGGCTCGCCGAAGCGGCTCTGCTGCGCGACGCGCGGGGGAAGGCGGTGTCTCTCAAGGACCTCCGGGCCGCTCACGACGCCGGGACCAAGCTGGTCCTGGATTGGTCCCCGCATCCCCGGCGCCAGCGCGGCGTCTTCTCCGTCTGCTCGGCGCGCCTGCGCGGGCTGCTGAGCGCGTCCGGCCTCATCGAGGCGATGCTGGAGGACAAGGCTCCACCGGCGGCCGAAGCCCCGGTCCGGCGGCCGGTGAGGAGCGCGCCGATGCCGTCCGCCCCCGCGACCCCCGCCGCGCCCGAGCGCGCGCCCGCCGCGCCGTTCGAGGAGTTGGCGGGCGCGGGCCCGGAGCGCCTGGAGGGCGGGCTCCGGGCCTGGTTCTCCGAGCTGAGCGCCCGGGGCGCGTGCCCCCTCCCCGTCAACGTCATCGCGGCCCTGCGCGTGGGCGCGAAGGAAGGGGGGAAGCTGCTCTGGAGCGGGGCCAAAGGGACGCCCGGCTTCGTGCTCAACGCGGAGCATCCGCTGGTCCGCGGACTCGTCGCGGGGCCGGCGCTCCGGGACACGTTGCCCTACGCGGCCTCGGTCTGCTTCTCCGGCTTCAACCGGCTGTTCAAGGACATCAGCGACGCCGAGGACGAGCAGTTCATCCTCGGCCTGCTCGACCTGGCGCTGGAGCGGACCGCGGGGGATCATGGCTGAAGCAGAAGCCGTTCTCGTGGACGCGGGGGCGTTCCGCATCGACCGCAAGCGCACGCTGGACAAGCTCATGCGCTACCAGCTCCCGGACCCGGCGATGTACGTACTCCTCCTGGTGCGCTGCGCGGTGGCCGGCGGCGCCTCGCGGGTCGCTTTCCAGCGGCTGGAGGCCGCTTCCGGCGGGGTCGAGGTCCGGTTCGACGGGGCCCCCTTCACCGCCGCCGAGCTGGAATATCCCTACGCCGCGTTGTTCAAAGGGGCCCGGAAGGAGGGCCGGCGCGGGCGGGAACTCGCGCTCGCGCTTCTCTCTTTGCTCCGTCTCGAGCCCAGGCGCGTCTCCCTGCTCTCGGGCGCCAAGGGGGAGCGCGTCCTGCTGCAGCTCGAATCCCTGGAGTCCGAGTCCGTCGGTCCCGCCGAGGACAGCGGCACGCTGACGGTGCTCCGGGTCCTGCCCCGCATGGGAGGCAAGCCCCTGTGGGGTGCGCATAGCGCCGAACTCCTGCGGGATCACTGCCGGCTGAGCCCCATCCCCATCGTAGTGGAAGGAAAGGCGGTCCCGCGCGGGCTCCCGCCCGAGCGGCGCATCTGCCCCTACCCGGTGGACGAGGACGGGGTCCGCGGCTGGATCGACTTGCCCTACGGGCTATGGGGCCGCAGCGACGTATCCACGGCCTGGTACGGCGTGGCGGCCGGGGCCATCCAGGAATCCCTATCGACCGTGCAGGTGGTCGGCGAGCTCAACGACGACCGCTTCCAGCCCAACGCCTCCCAGACCCTGGTCGTGCGCAACGCGGAGTACCGCAAGGTCATGGCTCTGCTGTCCCGCAGCGCGGACGGGCTGCTGCGCGGCGCCGTCGACGTCCAGAACCAGAGGATCGATTCGGTATGCGGCTACCTCGACGTCGCCCCGCTCCGCCAGTATTGGTCCCGCCAGCTGGCGCTCGCGGCGGGCAAGCGCGAAACCGGCTGGCTGTCGCGGTTGGCGCGATTCTTAGGAGAGCTATCGATTCCTCCGGAGTGGGCCGACAACGTCTCGGCCCTGGAGCTCGACATCCGCCGGACGCTCTGGCTGCGCGGCGCGGCCTGCCGCCTGCTGACCTCCCCGCAGAAGGACCGCAAGGATGAGCTGCGCCAGGCCCTGTGGGCGGCGCGGCTCCTGGTGTCGGCGGACCTCAAATCCCTCAGCCTCGCGGACCTGCTCCGGCAGAAGGAGGTGATGGGCTACGTCCCCTTCTCCACGGAGCCGTTCCCCGGGCTGGAGATGAGCTTCTGCTCCGTGTGGCGGATCCATCCGGGAGAGCTGGATTTCGCGGCCGCCCTGCTGGGCCGCGAGCTGGTCGACGTCACCCCGCTCCTGGAGAAGGCGGCCCGGGACGGGAGCCTGGGACCCGTGCCGGCGCACCGGACCCCCGTCCTCGAGCAGATCGGGATCACCGACCTGGCCCTACGCGTGCCGTTCTCCGAGGACGACTTTTCCGGAGAGATCGGGCTGCGCTTCTCCCGGGGCGGGGCCAACATCCATCTCTTCCAGCGCGGACTGCCCGTCTCCTACACCGCGGCTCCGCAGCCGCTGCGCTTCACCGCTGTCGTCACCGGGACCGGGGACCTTGCCGCGGCCGCCGCGGTCGTTATGAAGGCGGCGCCCGCGCTCTACGAGCGGGCCGCCGAGGTGTTTAGCCCCCTGGCCCGGTCGAACGAGAGCCGGGCCCTGCGTCCGCATCTCATCGATTTCCTGGAATGGTCGACCGCCGGGACGAAGGGGGAACTCCCGGTGGACCGGCGCTGGGTCGCCAAGGCGCTCCTGTGGCCCGAGCGTACGGAGGGCGGGTCCTGGAGCCATGAGAAGATGCGCGAGGCGCTCGACGACGGCGAGCAGCTGTTCTTCGCCAAGAAGCCGGAAGCGGGGTTCGCCATCTCCCGGGTCTTCGAGGACTCGCGATTCAGCGCGGAGTTCCTGGGGCGGCTGTTCCCGGACTGCGTCGCCGCCGCCTTCCCCGGGAAGGAGGATTGCTGGATGGTCCACCGGAAGGGTCCGGGGGACTGCGCCCATGGCGCGGCCGGGGGGTGCCTGGCCGAATGGACGGTGGACGGACAGCCCGCGCATCTGGCCTTGGGCGGCGGGAAGGGAGCCTCGGAGCTGCGCCAGCCCTATGGCACGGTCTGGGTGTTCGGGACCGCCGAGCCGGTGCGCTCTCTTCCCGACGAGGCCGGGCTCGCGCTCCTGACCGCGCTGCTGCGCGAGCGCGGAACGCTCTACGACCGGCCGGACCATCCGCTCCGGCTCTGCCTGCTCCGGGCTCTGCGGTATTTCTTCGCCCCGCCATGGAAGTCCCCCGCGGCCGGCTCCCGGCTCCACCGCAGGTTTTATGAACTGGTCTGGCGGTTGCCGTTCTTCCGGCGCCCCCAGGGGACCTGGACGTTGCTGGAGCTGGAGGGATTCCTCTCCCGGGGCCAGCTGCTCACCTGCCTGAAGCCCGGCGTTTCCGGGGGGGAGAGGGACTGCGCGATCCTGGCCGACGAGGAGCTGTCGCTCATCCAAGCTCTGTGGCCTGCGCGGAAGTCCCAGCTCGAGCCGGCCTCCGCGCCGACGGTCTCCGCGGGCGCCGCGGCGCCGCCCCTCTTGGAGTGGCAGCGGGCGCCCGCTCCGCCCGCGTCCGGCGCCCCAACGGACCTCTTGGACGCCGGTTTCGGCTCGGAGATGCTCTATGAGCGCATCCTCTCCCTGGGGACCCTGCGGGCCCGGATCGGTCTGCCGGCGGAGCCGCTCCCCGGTCTTTCCGTCCGGTTGTCTCCCGGGAAAGGGCCGCGCCGATTCCTGCTGCAGCCGCGGGAGCTGAAGCTCTCGGGGAAGATGCTCCTGGACGTGTCCGGCTATGCGGGTTCGGTGCTTCAGGGCAGAGGTCTCCACCCCGATCTGGCGCGCGGGGCCCTGGTCCTCTGCTATCGCTTCCTGTCGGACCTGATCGTCGCGTGGCCCGGGTTCGATCCCGCGTCCCGCGTCTGCGGGAGATTGCAGCTGGCCCTGCTCCTCCTGGTCCAGCCGGTCCCGGCGGGGACGCCTCAGCCGCCGGCGGCCTGGGAGGACCTGCGCCGCCGCATCCGGGGCCTGGCCATGTTCCCGACCTCGGACGGAGGGGCGGCCTCCCTGGACTTCCTGGCCAAGCGTCTGGCCACGGGCGAGCCCCTCCGCTATCTCAAGCGCACTCCCTTCCAGGTCGAACCTGGCAGCGGCTTTTTCCCGGTACTGCGCCATCCCATGCTCGTGTCCACCGCCCTGGGGGGTGCGTCCATGACGGAGGTCAGCCCCCAGTCCGTGGCGGCGTCCGGTCCGCCTTCGCGGCCTGGGCCGCCGCCGGCGCCGGAGCGGACCGGGGTCCCGGCGCCCGTCACGCCGCGGGACACCGTCGTCGCCGAGACTTTGCGCCTGTTCGCGTCCTTGCGAGGGCGTCGCGGGGTCGACCGCGCGGGCTGTCCCCCGGAGGAGGGCCTGCTGCTCGACCCCGCAGGCGGTCCGGATTTGTGCAGCATGGGCCAGGATTCGCGCTGGGACGTCAACGCACGGCACCCGATGGTCCAGGCGGTGCTGGAATCCGGGCTCCCGGCGCAGACCCAGGCCGCCTATCTCGCGTCCATGGTGTACACGGCGGCCAACCGCAATATGGGGTCCATCACCGATACGGAGGATGCTTTCTTCCAGGCGGTCCTGGTCGGCGAGCTCTGCCGGCGGGATACCCTAAAGCGGGACGTTCTGTCCGATGGAGATGAAGGGCGCCTGGATGACGAAGAACTGCGACGCCTTCTGCAGGAAGGAGCGTTCGTGCAGGTGGATGGAGACGCTCCCGGTGGTCCAGGACACCTGCCGGATGTGGTCCCTGGTCAGCCACTCGTAGACCCGCCCTCCTGAAGATGTCCGCTCCGACCAGACCACCGAGTCGATCCAGGGGATCTGCTTCGGGTCGGTGGACGCTCCGATCTCCGGGAACGGCGTGGCGATTTCGCTCATGGATCCTCCGAGATGGACTCCGCTGCAGTATATCCTAATTAGAACAGGACGCCCTGCCCCATCCGGGAGGAATAGGCGGACTTGTAGAAGCCGATCACCTTGAGCGCCACGACCGCGGCGACCGCCAGCAGGATGAGGGTGGGGATGAGGTTGAGGAGGGTGGAGACCGCGGCCTCGTTGCGCTCCCGGGCCCGTTCGTGGAGCCGGGCGAGCTCCGAGTCGAGCTTCCCCGCCTCCTCCGCGCTTTGCACATAGTCGATGTCCTCCTGGTCGAACAGCGCGAAGGCGGCGAGGATGGCCGCCATGCTCCCGCCGCGGTCCGCGAGCGCCGCGGCGCCGCGCAGCCCCCGGTCTTCCGGGGAGAGCCCCGCCGCGCGTCCGGCGAGCTCCACGGTCTTGGACAGGGAAAGCCCCGCGCGCACGAGCAGGGCCAGGTAGTGGGCCAGGGCCGCGCGCAGGAAGGAGCCGGCGAAGGGGAGGTGCCGGCGTAGGCCGGGCAGACCCAGCAGGGAACGCGCCGCGAGGTAGATGACGGCGAAGGCGAGGTAGAGCGGCACCAAGGACGCCAGGCAGTGGAAGAAGAAGGTCGCCGGGCCGTGGTTCACCAGGGTTTGCGCGTTCATGGCCACGGGGATGAAGTGGAGGATGAATACCGGGTAGGCGCATTTGGGCAGGACCTTGAGCCAGAAGCGGCGCCGTTCCTCCAGGCTTTGGGCGATGAGGCCGAGGACTTCGTCGAGCCGACCCGTCCCCTCGCCCGCGGCCACGGCCTCCGCCTGCCAGGGGGGGAACTCCCCGGGCCGCCGGCGCATAGCCTCGCTGAAGGTCCCGCCGCCCTCGATCTCCTCAGCCATGCGCAAAAGCGAGGACTGCCCCTCGCGCTGAGCGTACTGGCGCAGGGCCTTGCCCGCGGACTGGCCGGCCCGGCAGGCGTTGGACAGGGAGCGGAAGAGCTGGATCTTCTTGAGCGAGAACATGGGGCCCGGTCCGTATATCCTATATGATATCTTTCCCCCGTGAGAGCTCTCCTCCTCGTCCTCTGCCTATCCTGCGCCGCCGCGGCCCGGGCGGCGGACGTCTTCCCCTCCTTCGCCGCGCTGGGCTCCTCGCACACCTCGGGGAAGGATTACCGCATTGAGGTGGCGGACCGTCGTTCCACGGTCACCGTGTTCGCCATCCACGGCGGGGCCATCGAGCCCGGGACCGAGGCGGTCGCCGCCGCGCTGGCGGGGACGGACTGGAACCTCTACCGTTTCGAGAGCTTGCTCTCCAGCGCGCCCTGGCGTCTGCATCTGACCGCGGCGCATTACGACGAGCCCGGGGCCCTGGCCCTGGCCGCCCGCAGCCGCCTGGGCGTCGCGATCCACGGCCAGCGCGACCCGGGCCAGTCCGTGTGCGTGGGCGGGGGGAACGAATCCCTGCGTCAGGCGGTGGCCGACGCTCTCTCGGCCGCCGGGTTCGAGACCGAGCAGCCCTGCCGGCGGCTCCCGGGAAGGAGTCCCGCCAACCTGGTCAACCGACCGAAGGACGGAGGCGTCCAGCTCGAGTTGTCGGCCGACCTGCTCCGGGAACTGCCCGCTCAGGAGGACCGTCTGGGGCGGTTCTGCGCCGCGTTGCGCGCCGGGGTCAATGCGGCCGGCCGGAATCCAAGTCGTTGATGGTCCGTCATTCCGGCGGAAGCCGGAATCCAGGCCGTTCGTACTCCGTTGACGGCGTGCGGCTGGATCCCGGCTTCCGCCGGGATGACGGCAAAGAACAATGCGGGATGACGGCAAAGAACAATGCGGGATGACGGCAAAGAACAATGCGGGATGACGACTTGACGGTAGGAGGGAATCGGGGTCAGCGCGGCTGGGTGGAAGCCTGGACGAAAGCCGTGAGCTCCGCGGGCTTCTTGCGCTCGATGCGCGAGAGCAGGCTGTAGGCGCAGGGGACGACCAGGAGCGTCAAGAGCGTCGACACCAGGACGCCGCCGATGACGGTCACGGCCATGGGGATGCGGGTCTCGGCCCCGGGACCGAGGGCCAGGGCCGGGGGTAGGGCCGCGGCGATGGTAGCGATGGAGGTCATGAGGATCGGCCGCAGGCGGATGGGGCAGGCCTCCAGCAGGGCGGCGCGGACCTCCAGCCCCTCCGAGCGGCGCTGATTCGTGAAATCCACCAGCAGGATCGAGTTCTTCTTCACGATCCCCATCAGCAGGATCAGCCCGATCATCGAATAGAGGTTGAGGCTGGTCCCCGTCGCCAGCAGGGCCAGGAAGGCTCCGGACACGCTGAAGGGCAGGGCCAGCAGGACGGTGAAGGGGTGCACGAAGCTGTTGAACTGGGAGCCCAGCACCATGTAGGCCACGAGGATGCCCAGGAGCAGGGCGATCTTCAGGCTGTCGAAGGATTCCTTGAAGGTCCGGGCCGAGCCCGAGAACACGATGTGATAGCCGTCGGGCAGGGTCTCTCCGGCGATGCGCCGGACCGCTTCCAGGGCGTCGGCCTGGGATTTCCCCGGGGCGATGTTGGCGAAGATTCCGATGGCGCGCTCACGGTCCTTGCGCATGATGGAGGAGAGCGTGGTGCGCTCCTCGATGCGGACCACCTCGGACAGTCTGATGAGCTCGCCGCGGTTGTTGCGCACGTAGAACTTGCCGATGTCCTCGGCCTTGAGCCGGAAGGGGATCTCGGCCCGCACCCGCACCTCGTAGCGCCGGCCGTTCTCGGTGAAATAGCCCGCGCGCACCCCGCCCACCATGGAGTTGATGACGAGCCCTACGGACTGGATGGAGACGCCCCGCGCGTAGGCCTTGGCCCGGTCCGGGAAGACCCGGACCTCCGGCATCCCGGCGCGGTAGTCCGTGTCCACATCCGCCATGAGCCCGGTGGCCTCCAGTTGGCCCATCAGAGTCCCGGAGAGCTCGATGAGCTTGTCCCAGTCCGGGCCGCGCAGGGAGAACTCCACGGGCATGGAGCGCCCGGACCCGAACCCGGACTGCGAGGGGTCCACGGGCACGGCCTTCACATCGGGGATCTTGTTGAGCTCCTTGCGCGCCAGCTTCATGACGTCTCCCTGCGTGGGGCGCTTGCCGTCAGGGCCCGCGGGGCGGTCCTTGGGCTGCTTCAGGGTGACGAAGAGCATCCCGCCCGACACGTCGCCCCCGCCCATGCCGCCGGCCGCGCCGAAGTAGCGGTTGGTGATGGGCTGGGCCATCAGCCACTTGCCGATCTCCTGGAACTTGGCGTCGGTGAAGTCGATGGAGGAGCCGACCGGGGTCTGGACGCGCAGGAGGAACATGGACTGGTCCTGGGGCGGGGTGAACTCCTTGCGCAGCTTCTTCACCGATAGGGTGGAGGCGCCGAAGAAGAGCAGGGCCAGGCCGATGACCTTCCAGCGGTGGTCCAGGCAGACTCCCAGGACCTTCCGGTAGTTCTCGGCCAGGGCCTTGAAGGTCGCGCCCGCGATCCGGGTCATGAAGTTGGAGCGCTCGCTGGATTCCAGGAACTGGGAGGTGCGCATGGGGGTCAAGGTTAGCGCTTCCAGGAGCGAGAACAGCACCGCCGCCGAGATGGTGACCCCGAACTGGAAGAAGAACTTGCCGATGATCCCCTCCATGAAGACCACGGGCACGAAGATGGCCAGTATGGCCACCGTGGCGGCCATGGCCGCGAAGGTGATCTCGCGGGCGCCCCGGGCGGAGGCGGTCACGCGGTCCTGTCCCAACTCCCGGTGCCGGACGATGTTCTCCAGCACCATGATGGCGTCGTCCACCACGATGCCGATGGCCAGGGTCAGTCCCAGCATGGAGAAGCTGTTGAGGGTGAAGCCCATGAAGTAGGTGACGATGAAGGTCCCCAGCACCGAGGTGGGGATGGCGAGCAGGATGTTGATGGTGGAGGACCAGGTGCCCAGGAAGAGCCAGCAGACCAGCGAGGTGAGCAGGGCCGATAGGACGAGGTTGAAGTTCAACTCGTGCACCGCTTCGGCGATGAAGCGGGTGGAGTCGAAGTTGACGCCCAGTTCCATCCCTTCGGGCAAGGACTCCTGGGCCTCCTGCACGTGCTCCACGACGTGCTTGGCCACCGCCACCGAGTTGGCGCCCCGCTGCTTGCGGATGCCCAGCCCGACCGCGCGCTTGCCGTTGACCCGGGCGATGCGCCGGATGTCGGCCAGGCCGTTCTCGATGCGGGCGATCTCGCGGATCTTGATGGGGACGTGGATGGGCTGGCCGCCGCGCTGGGTGATGAGCAGGTTCTCGAAGTCCTCGGCGGTGAGGAACTCCCCCAAGGTGCGGACGTTGAGCTCCTTGAGCGAAGTCTCGATGCGCCCCGCGGGGACCTCGGCGTGCTCCCGCGCGATCGCGGCGAGGACGTCCTCGGCCGTGACCTGCATCTGTTCCATCTTGCGGGCGTCCAGCCAGACCCGCAGGTTGCGGTCCGCCAGCCCGCCCAGGAAGACCTCGCCCACGCCGGGGATGGTCTGGAACCTCTGCTTGAGCTGGGTCTCGACGAAGGTCATCATCTCGGGGAGGGGCCGCTCGCCCGACAGCGCGAGCCACAGGATGGGCTGGTCCTCGGGGTTGGATTTCCGCACGGTCGGCGGGTCCATGTCGCGGGGCAGGCGGCGCTGGATCGAGGCCAGCTTGGCCTGGACCTCCTGGAGGGCCACGTCGATATCCCGGTTCAGCTCGAACTCGACCGTGACCGAGGCTTGTCCCTGGCGGGAGGTGGAGGCGATCTCCCGCACGCCCTCGACCGTGGTCATGGCGTCCTCGACCGCATCCACGATCTCGGTCTCCATGATCTCCGGGGCCGCCCCCTCCCAGCCCAGGGAGATGGAGAGCACGGGGAAGTCCACGTCCGGCATCAGGCTCACGCCCATGCGGGAGAAGCCGATCCACCCGAAGAACATGAGGCCGAGCATGAGCATCCAGGCGAAGACCGGGTTCCTGATGGAGACGTCGGAGATGCTCACCGGCGCACCGCTCCGGCGGCCGCGTCCAGGCGGATGCGCGACAGGACCAGGTCCACGCGCGCCTGTTCCAGGCGCAGGCGGGTCTGCTGGAGGTTGTTGAGGGCGCCCAGGACGTCGAGGTTGGTCACCAGGGCCAGGCGGTAGTCGTCCGCCTGGGACTTGGCGTTGGCCTCGGCCAGGGCCACGGCCCTCTCGAACGCCGTGACCGCGGACAGGCCGGACTGCACGTCGGAGTACGCGGTCCGCACCTCGGTCTCGGCTCGGCGCAGGACCTGCGCGAGCGCGGCCTCGGCCCGGCGCCGGCGCGCCTCCCCCTGGGAGACCTGGGCCACGGTCCGGCCGCCCTGATAGAGGGGGAGCGCGGCCGAGAAGAGCAGGTCCCAGCGCACGTCCTCCACCGAGCCGACCCGCCGGAGATAGTAGTTGCCGTCCAGCGCGGCCACCGGCCAGCGGGCGCGCCGGGCGATCTCCACCGAGACCTTGGCCGCCTCCGCGTCGCCGCGCCGGGCCTCCACGTCGGGCCGGGTGCGGCAGCGTGCGAGGCAGGTCTCCAGGGCGGCGGCGGGGGTCATGGGCGCCTCGGCCGGCACCAGCCGGTCCGCGAGCCCGGTCAAAAAGCGCAGGGTCTCCTGGGCGTCGAGTTCGCGCCGTTCCGCCTGCTCGAACTCCGCGAAGAGCTGGGCGAGCTGGGATTGGGCGGCCAGGACCTCACTGCGCCGGGTCCGCCCGATCTTCTCGCGTTCCTTGAGCTCGCGGATGCGGTCCAGGGTGATTATGACCAGGGCCTTCCGTATGCCCAACTCGCGGTGCACCCCGAAGAGGTCCAGGTAGGCCGCGGAAACGTCGGAGAAGAGCAGGTCCTTGGCCCGGGCCAGGTCGAGGTCGGCGCTGCGCCCCTGGGACTTGGCGATCCGTACGGCGAGGAACTCCCGCAGGCCCGTGAAGAGCGGCTGATGGGCCGCCACGTGCAGGTCGGGCCGGCTGGTGCGGGATCCCGCGCCGCTCGACTTGTCTTGATAGAGCTGGGATCCCACTAGGGAAAGGGAGGGTTGTACCGCGGACCACAGCTCGTCCACGCGGGCCCAGGCTTCGGCCGCGGTCTCAGCCTGCTGCGCGAGGGTCTCGCTCTGGACCAGGGCCCGGTCGAAGGCCTCGTCCAGGGTGAGGGCGCGGCCCGCGGTGGAGACCTCGATGGGCGGCCACTCCGCGTCGCCCGCGGGAGCGGGAGGGGCTGCGAAGAGCAGGGGAAGCGGGAGCAGAGCGAGGATGTGGAGCATAGCTTCGGTACGCAAGTTTATCAAACTGCGGTATCATATCGCAGGTCGTCCATGGGGAAGCCCAGAAAGGAGCGGGGAACGCTCGACTACGTCGTTTTCGCGCTCGCCGCGGGGATGCTCGTGTCCTTGGCGTACATCCTCTGGCTGCCTGACGTGTCCTGGCTCAAGACCAAGAACCCCAAGACCACGGCCTACATCGAGCGGCGGCGCGCTCGCCTGGCCGGGGAGAAGAAGAAGTTCTCGCCGCGCATGAGCTGGGTGGGCTACGATCGGATCTCGGAGAACCTCAAGCACGCGGTACTGGTGGCCGAGGACGGCGCCTTCTACCAGCACAAGGGCATCGACTGGTTCGAGATCCGCGCCGCCTTCGAGCGGGACCTCAAGGAGAAGCGCTTCGCCTACGGCGGGAGCACCATCACCCAGCAGGTCGCCCGCAACCTGTTCCTGTCCCCCAGCAAGAACCCCCTGCGCAAGGTCAAGGAGATGCTGGTCGCCAAGCAGTTGGAGCGCAGCTTGTCCAAGCGCCGCATCTTCGAGCTCTACCTCAACATCGCCGAGTGGGGGGACGGGATATACGGCGCGGAAGCCGCGGCGCAGGCCTACTTCGGCAAGAGCGCCGCGGAGCTGAGCCCGGACGAGGCGGTCGCCATGGCCGTGGTCCTGCCCAGCCCCCGGCGCCACAGCCCCGCCAAGAAGGGGCGCTACGTGGAGCGGAACATGTCCCGCGTGCTGCGGCGCATGAAGGCCTCCGGCTACATGACGGAGGAGGCGGAGGAGATCGATCCGGAAGAGCCCAGCTGGCTCGACGACAGCCTCCCGACCCCCCCGGCGATCGAAGGGGCCCCGTCAGCGGAATCGGCCGTGGAGTCCTCCACGGCGCTCCCGAAAGGCCTGGATCTCTAATCGGCGGTGATGACGTCGGCTTCGTCGGAGGCCTCGCCGGCCGCGCAGTTGACGAACGAGGCCCAGTTGTCCGCCGCGAGGAAGCCGCTGTCGCTGCAGCTCTCCGAGCAGGAGAAGATCATGCAGTAGCTCTCCCCCTGGCTTTCGCCCACGCCCGACAGGTGCGAGGACTCGTGCACCAGGGTGCGGGCTCTCGATTCGTCCGAGGACTTGAAGAAATCCGGGCAGAGCCAGACCACGGTCTGGCCGATGACGATGAAGGCGGGGCGGGCTTCGCAGTACTTGTACTCGTCGTCCGCGGGCTTGGCGCAGCGCAAAGCGGGGCTGCCCAGGGCCTTGTTCATCGAGCCCAGCGTCTCGGTGATCGTCACTCCGGTGATCTCCAGGCCCGCTCCGAAGATGGCCTTGGAGCCCTGGTTGGCGCGCTGGAGCTCGGGGGTCAGGCTGGTCGCGTCCAGGACCTTCTTGGCCGTCAGGACGCGGGCCTTGGCGCCGTTGAATTTCTTCTTCCCGTCGCCGTTGAGCGCGCGCAGGATATTCTTCTTCTGGGAGTCCGTGCAGCCCTGCAAGGCCGGGGTGGAGCGGGGGGAGGCTTCGGCTGCGGCCGCCGCCTCGGCGCCGTAGTCCCGGGCCTCGCCGACCAGGGGCGCCTCGCACTTCTCCGGGACCTTGCAGGGGTCGGCGGAGGTCTGCGGGGGAGTCCAAGGGTACTCTTGCCCGCACAGGAGCGCGGGCAGGAAGACCATGGCCAGGAGGGTGTAGAGGGCTGGCATAGGCGTCCGTAAGCCTATATAAGGTATAGCCCCGGAAACTTGACTTGTCAATAGGGGGGGGGGCTCAGCCGCCCTTGATCGTCACGAACATCCCCACCTTGGCCAGGAAACGGGGGAGGTCGATGGGTTTGATCACGTAGCCCACCGCGCCGCGCTGGAAGGCTTCGTCCACGTCCTTGCCGGTCTGATGGGCGGTGACCATGAGTACCGGGATCTTGCGGGTCTCTTCGTGGACCCGGAGCTGGGTGAGGGTCTTGAGTCCGTCCCAGTCCGGCATGCTGATGTCGAGGAGGATGAGCCGGGGCAGTTCCGCTTGGGCGAGCTTGATCGCGGTCCGGCCGTCGTGGGCGACGATGGACTCCACGCCCGCGGTCAGAAGCACGTCCTGGATGTAGGCGGCCACATCCGGGTCGTCGTCCACGACCAGGACCCGGTCGACCTTCGGCTTCGCGAACCAAGCCATGATGCCCTCCCCCTCCGGAGATGATAGCTAATGCGGTAAGCTATCCGCGATGAAGAGGTGCCTGCCGGCGGCGTGCGTCGTGGTCCTGGCCCTGTGCCCGCGGGCGCAGGCCGCGGCGCGGGGTCCTGGGCCGCTTCGCGGCGGCCCCGACCGCGCCTCCGGGTGAGGAGGGCTTCCTGCGCGGGCTCGTGGACCGCAGTCTCGTCTCCCGGACCGCCGAGGACCTGGCGGGGCGCCTGCTCAAGACCCCGCTCTCCCTGAAGGTCGTGTTCGCGCCCGCCGTCCATGCCGGCCAGCCCGGCCGCCAGCAGCAGCGCCAGCAGACCCTGGTCCATCCAGTGTCGTGAGTCATAAGTCCAATTGTATTCGTCACCCCGGCGAAAGCCGGGGTCCAGGCGTCAGAACAGGATCGTTGAATCCGTTCCACACGCCGGCTACCGGCTTTCGCCGATATGACGACTTTTCAAATGTAAAGAAGCGTTGGGGACACTACACTCGGCGGCCCGGACCTTGGCGATGGCCCGGTCGGTGTACTCCCGCACCTCGGGGATGATGGTCCAGAGGAACTCGTAGCCGCGCATGTTGTTGTACTCGAAGGCCTGCTCCGAGCTCTGCTCCACGGGACCGATGAGCGACTTGACCGTCGCCAGCTTCTTGAGCGCGGCGGCCTTGGCCGCGGGGGTGGAGAGGTCCGCGCAGGCCTTGGCCGCGTCGTCCATCGCGGTTTGGATCGCCTGCAGCCGCGCGGCGAAGGTCTTGCGCACCTCGCTGTTCGCCGGCGGGAACGCCAGGGGGATGCTGAACACGTCGATGTCCGCCCGCATGAGGATGAGCAGGCTCTTGAGGGGGAGCCGGTCCGCGGACTGGATCAGCGGGGCGCCCTCCACCACGGGGACGTCGTTCGTCCCGACCGCCGCTTCTTGAGCCATGCCCGGGAGCGCCGCCAGCAGCAGGGCCGCGGCCGACAACCATAGCTTCTTCATGGGTGAGCCTCCTATCGCCTTCATGCCTCCATTGTAGCGGCCCCGGCCGGGGCGGGCATGAGGCGACCGGCCTCGGCGCGGGAGGTAAACGGTCTATGCCGGGAGGAAGGGCGGCGGGGGCGATTCGGTTGCAGGGTCTGCAACCATCAGAAGTCCTTGAGCTTGCGCGCCCGGGCCTCGACCAGGAAGAAGCCCGTCCCCGGCCCCGCGCCGTGCGTGGAGTTGGCGATCGCCCCTTCCACGGTCTCGGCGAGGGCGGCGGCGTAGCCGCGCATGGCGCCTTCGTCCGCGCGGACCAGCTCCACCCGGGTCATGAGCTCCTTGCCCGTCCGGGCCGCGGCCCGCTCCCAGAACGACTGCACCCGCTCCAGGGCGGGGAGCATCCCCTGCAGGCGCCCGGGGAAGGTGAAGACCTTCCCCTCGTAGCGGCTGCGCCAGCGGCCGTTGGGGGAGCGGCGGGCCAGCTTGGCGTGCGCCAGGCGCGGCAGGGCCTTGCGCACGGCGGCCAGGGGCAGGGCCAGGTCCGCGGCCAGCTTCTCGGCGGTCCAGCTCCCGCCCTGCGCGCACAGGGCCTCCGAGCACCAGTAGGCGGCCTCGTCGGAGGCCACGGCCTGGAACTGCTCGGGGGTCATGTGGACCATGTGCTGGGCTTTCATCCAGCGCAGGGCCTCCTGTCCGGCGGGCGCCGGACGCGGCGCCGGCGCGGCCAACAGCGGCCCCGCGACCGTCTCGAAGGCCCGTTCGGTCCCCAGGAGGCTCTTCAGGTACGCGGTCAGGAAATCGCGGCAGCGCTTCTCGCCGGGGGAGATGCGCAGGGCCGTCAGGAGCCGGGCGACCCAGTCGGGCCGGGGCAGGATGGTGCCCTTCTCGATGCGCAGGTAGTGCCCGAAGGTGAAGGGGAACTGCCGCCGGCCGCCGTTGCCGTGGTAGAACTGGTAGGCGGAGCGGAACCCCGCCTCCAGGCGGAGCTTGCCCAGGGCCGCGCAGAACAGCGACTTCGTGGATGGTTCAGTCATGGGAGTATTGCAGGAACCTCCGTAGCTTGCTCAGGGGCTGCTGCTGGAAGCGCACGCCCAGAGCTTCCAGCTTGGCGGCCGCGTGACCGCGGGCGCGCTCGGCGGACTCGATTTTCGGGAACTCGATCTCCAGCTCGTACTCCACGCGGCCGCGGGGGAAATCCGTCCGGTCCACCTCCCACACCGTCCGGCGTCCCTCCAGGGCGACTTCGAACACGCAGCGGAAGTTCGTAAACGAACCGATGGGCTTGAGCCGGCGCAAGCCCGGCGCCAGGCCGCGCAGGGCGCGGACGGGTTCGAGGTCGAGCCCGAGCAGGGCGTGCGGGTCCGCGGTGAGCTCGCGTCCGTCCACCGGGTCCAGGGGGCACTCGATCTCGGAGCGGGCGAACACCCCGTCCTTGGCCTGCTCGCCGTGCTTGAGGGTCAGGAAGAGCGCCTCCCGCGGCCAGGCCTTGGCCCGGAACACGCGCTCCCGGCGGACCCGCAGCGACGCGCCGAGGCGGCGCAGCTCCCCGCCCGGGCCTTCGAAGAAGAGGTTCTCCTGGACGCGGGTCTCCGCCGGCGGGGCCAGTCGCCGCAGGAGGAGATGCCAGTCCTCCCGCGTCGGCAGCCCCAGCTTCAGCTCGATCTCGGAGCCGCCGGCGGAGGCCATCGCGCGCGTTCAGTCGATGCGGCGGAACTTGGCGGCGGGAGCCTTGCAGATCGGGCACTTCTCGGGAGCCCGGCCCAGTTCGAGGTGTCCGCACACCGGGCAGAGGTAGACCTCGGCCGCTTCCAGGTCATGGCCGGCCTTGAGCCCGGAGAGGGCCCGGGAGTAGAGCTTGGCGTGGACCTCTTCCGCCTGCACCGCATAGGCGAACATGGTCCGGGCCTTGTGGTTCTCTTTCGTGGCCTGCTCCAGCATGGGCGGGTACATCTTCGTGAATTCGTAGGTCTCGCCCCCGATCGCGTCCTCGAGGTTCTGCAGGGTGCCGCGCACGCCGCCCATGGCGTCCAGGTGGGCGTGGGCGTGGATGGTCTCGGCCTCGGCCGCGGCGCGGAAAAGGCGGGCGATCTTGGGATAGCCCTCGGTATCCGCCTTCTGGGCGTAGGCGAGGTACTTCCGGTTGGCCTGGCTTTCTCCGGCGAAGGCGGTCTTGAGGTCGTCGAGCGTGGCTGCGGCGGTGGTCATGTTTCGGTCCTCCTGGTTGAGCTCCCCCTGCGGGGATAGGCTATGAAATCTCGCGTTGCCGCGCCAGATGACGGCGCGGGGAGCTGGCGCACCCACTTTGTCATTCCGGCGAAAGCCGGAATCCAGAAACAGCTGTTCTGGACCCCGGTCAAGCCCAGGGTGACGTACTGCACTAGCGCAGATAATCGCGCACGATGCGCACCAGGCCCTCGGTGGCCTTCTCGGGGATCTCCTCCCCGGACCAGTCGATGGAGAAGTGCGCGTTCTTCTGCGTGGGCCGGACATGGGTCTCGTACATAGGCAGGACCGAGCTCAGGATCTGGTGCTTGGAGCCCTCCACGTCCCGGCCGCGCTCGGTGATGTCGCGCTGCATGCGCCGCAGGACCGCGGTCGCGATGTCGGTGGCGATGAAGATCTTGTAGTCGTAGAGGCCGAGGAGCTCCCGGGAGCGCAGGGCGTACAGGCCCTCGACGATGATGAGGGGGGTCGCGGCGTGCGGCTCGGTCTCCGGGGCCCGCGTGTAGACCTTGAAGTCGTAGATGGGCTGGGCGATGGTCTCGCCCGCGCACAGGCGCTTGAGGTGGTCGTAGGCCAAGTGCAGGTCAAGCGCGTCGGGATGGTCGAAATTGTAGGCCTTGCGCTTGATGAGCGACAGGTGGTCCAGGGGGCGGTAGTAGTTGTCGAGGGAGAATATCTGTCCGGCGATGCCGCTCATGCGGCATTCCTCGAGGACGCTCCGCGAGAAGGTGGTCTTGCCCGAGCCGGAGCCCCCGGCGATGCCCACCAGGAAACGCTTGCCCTTCTTGTGCGCGGCGTTCATTGGCTCATTGTAGGAAGAATTCGCTAACATACGCCAATGAGGCTCGACCTGGACTGGGGAGTGAGTCCCGCCAAGGCGGAAGAGCTGGTCGCCCGGCTGCGGCGGCTCGGCATCGACCCCGCGCTCATCGCGGAAGGCTTCACGGCCGGCGGCGGCAAGGGGGGGCAGAAGGTCAACAAGAGCGCCAACTGCGTCCAGCTCAGCTACCCGCCGCTCGCGCTCCGGGTCCGCTGCCAGCGCGAGCGCAGCCTGCAGCTCAACCGCTTCCTGGCCCTGCGCGAGCTCGCGGACCGCATCGAGCTGGCCGTCTCGCCCGGGACCTCCCGCCGGCTCCAGGACATGGAGCGCCTGCGCCGCCGTAAGTCCCGCCGCAAGGCGCGCTCCCGCGCCAAGCGGGCGGCCGCCGACCTGACGCTCCCGCTCATCCTCCTGGCCGCGCTGCTGGCGGCCCCCGGGTCCGCCCAGGGCCCCGCGCCGGACGACGACGAGCAGTCCTCCTCCGTTTCGGTCGAGCCGGCCGAGGGGCTGGAGGCGGCGCCTCCGTCCGCCCCGTCCCGGGCCGCCCCCCCGGTCGAGCCGGTGGAAGGGTCGCAAGAGGCGCCCCCGCCCTCCCGGCCCCGGGCGGGCTCGCGCAAGGGGAAGAAGAAACCTTCCGCGGCCCCGGGGCTCGTCTACGGCCGTGAGATGAGCGGCAAGAAGGTCTCGGTACGGCCCGGGCAGGTCTTCGTCGTGCAGCTGGCCGGCGACCCCGCGGGCGGCGCGGCCTGGGTCCTCTCCCGGCTCGACGGCATCGCCCTCGACCCCGTGGGCGAGGTGGAATTCCATCCGGACAGGGTGAAGCCGGGAGTCCCCCGCACCGGCGGCATGTTCACCGCGGGCTTCCGGGCCATGAAGGCCGGGGAGGCCTTGATCGAGATGGAGGCCCGGCGCCCCGGCGAGCGCATCGCGCCGGAGATGCTCTTCAGCCTGAAGGTCTCGGTCATGAAGCCGCCCAAGGCGAAGGGCAAGGGCAAGGCGAAGCCCAAGGCCGAGGCGGGCCCGGACGGCGAGGACGACGGCGCCGCGGGGCTCCGGCCTCTCGGCGACGAGACGCCCGCTGAGGAGCCCCCGGCCGAAGGCGACGGCGAATCCCCACCTTGACCCCCCCAAGAATCGGGGGAGGTCCGGCGAAGCCGGGGAGGGGGATTGAAATCGCGGAGTCTTGGGGCTACCCTTGGGGGTACCCCTATGAAGGCCGTTTCCGGCGGTTTCATCCTGTCCTTCCTTCTCTGCGGCTCCGCGGCGACGCAGGACTTCGGCCTCGACAAGCTCGTCAGGATGCAGCGGCGGGACCAGCCCTCCAACGAGCAGAACGCCGCGGCGGCGCAGCTACTCGAGAAGCAGGGCGAGAAGATCCGGGCCGAGTATCCCGAGGGCAGTCCCGTCCGCGAGCGCCAGCTCGCCGACGTCAACCAGCGCATGGACCATCTCGGCTCCTGCCGCTGGGGTCCTTGGAGCCAGGACTCCAACCCGGACGCGAGCCTGGGCGTCGAGAGCATGATCGGCGTGGGCGCCATGAACGCCATCATGAACTACGGCAGCGGCAAGACCGACCGCACCGCCAATTCCGGCATGATCCGCTACATGGCGGACTCGCTGGCGGCCGACTGCTCGCTCTACCGGGCCGCCTTCCTGTTCTATAAGGACCTCAAGGAAGTGGACCTGCTCCAGCGGGCGGCTCCCGGCTCGGCGGCCGGGGCCGACATCGGCTCGCGGGCGGGCGTGGACCTGCTGGCTTTGTCCAAGCGCGCCGTGGCCCGCGTCCTCTACGGGGGCAACAACTACCTGGCGCTCAAGGTCCTGGCGCTCTACGGCCACGACAACCGGTTCAACTACCTGACCCCGCAGGCCGGAGCCAAGGCGGAGTACTGCCAGATCGCCGCCCTGGACGCGCTCAAGCCCAACGCGAACTCGACGCTCTACCTCAACGGCGCCCTGGGCAAGTCCTACAGCGCCGACACGGTCCGCCGGGCTGCGGAGATGCAGAAGGAATGCGCCGACGCGGCGCAGGGCCGGCCCGTGGAGCGGGAGATGTGCGGGGAGTACACCCGGTACCAGGCCGACTATTACCACGTGGCGGCCTCGGCTTTTCTGCACTGCGCGGCCAAGGCGCACGCGATCCCGGTGGGCCAGGACCTCCAGCGGGCCGCCTACCTGGCCAAGATCCGGGAATACAAGCTGGCCCGCTTCGATGAAGAGGTCGGGATGGGGCTCAAGGAGTCCGGGCACACCCGCGCCGTGGAGCTGACGGCCCGGGGCTGGCTGCGCTTCAAGGCAGGCGCCGACCCGGCCGACGGCGAGTGGGACGCCTGGTGCCGTGAGCTCAAGTGCGGCGCGGGCGACGTCCGGCTGGCCAAGGCCATCCTCGCGCGCTACAAGTTCGACATCGAGTTCCGGCAGATGCAGCACCGCCTGGGCATGGAGATCGCCGACGAGAACTGCGCGGGAGCCTCCCCGGCGCACCCGCTGTCCTGCGCGCAGTGAACCCGCATTCTAAAGTTCGGCTTGCTATTTTTCTTCCCCCATGAGATAATGACCCAAGGCACGACATCCGGCCTTGGAGGTCTCATGGCGAAGGCGAAGGCAAAGAAGAAGGTCAAGAAGGTCATCAAGAAGAAGAAGGGCACCAAGAAGCGCGCGGTGCGGCCTTATTACCTCGAGAATCCCTAGACCGACAGGGTCGACGTCCCCCCCGAAGCGCTCGCCGCAAGGCCGCCGAGGGGGGGTCTTCTTTTAATGGCAAAAACAACCGTCCGCCGCCGCAAGTACCGCCCCCTCTGCGCCGGGCTCGAGATCACCCTGCGCTGCAACATGGCCTGCCTCCATTGCGGGTCGAGCGCCACGGGCCGGGAGCGGCCGGAGCACCTGAGCCACGCGGAGTGGCTCCAGGTCATCGACGAGCTCAAGCGCATCGGCACGCGCTACGTCACCCTCTCGGGCGGCGAGCCCTTCCTCTATCCCCGCTGGCGCGAGCTCGTGGAGCACATCCGCCGGCGCGGCATGCAGGCCAACTTCATCACCAACGGCTCCCGCATCAGCGAGGATGACGTCGTCTGGATGAAGCGGGCCGGGGTCCAGCACGTGGGCGTCAGCCTGGACGGCGACCAGGCGACCCACGACCGCATCCGCCGCCACCCCGGCTCCTTCCGCCGGATCATGGAGCTCTTCGCGCTCGGCCGCAAGCACGATTTCAAGGTCCACGCGGTCACCTCCATCAACAAGGTGAACTTCCCCGTGCGCGAGCGCGTCCTGCGCATCATGCTGGAGCAAGGGGTCAAGCTCTGGCAGGTCCAGGTGGTCAACTCCTTCGGCCGAGCCGGCGTCCTGCGCGATAAGATGCTGCTCGCGCCCAAGCAGTACCTGCGGCTCTGCGACGACATCCGCCTCTGGCAGAAGGCCTGCGGCAAGCGCATCCGCATCGCGGCCGCGGACTCCATCGGCTACTGCCACCCGGTCACCGACGCCATTCTGGGCGACTGCGAGTGGCGCGGCTGCAACGCGGGCATGCACGTGGTCGGCGTCCAGGCCGACGGCTCGGTGCTGGGCTGCCTTTCTTTGCAGGCCCCGGACTTCGTCGCCGGCAACGTGCGCCGGCGGCGCCTCTCCGCCATCTGGAACGACGACTCCCGCTTCGCTTACACCCGGGGCTACGACGTCTCGCGCCTGGAGGGCGACTGCGCCGCCTGCGCCGCGGCGAAGAAGTGCAAGGCGGGCTGCCTGGGCATGGCCTATTCCGTGGACGGCAGCATCTACCGCAACTCGACCTGCTACCGCGGCCTCACGGCCAAAAAAACCGTCAAGGCATGACTTTCGCGGAGGAGCTCCTCATCCAGGTCCTCGCCCTGGACCGGGCCTTCGCGGACCAGGAGCTCTTCCACGCCTACCTCGGTCCCCGGGACCTCAAGCCCGCCGCGGCCCGGATACCGCCGCTCAAGGCCCTGGCCGCCCTCAAGCGCCTGGAGGGGGAGCTCGACGCGCGGGGACCCGCGGACGACGCCCCGGGCTTCCGGCGCACCTACTACCGCGACTTCCTGGCCTGCGTCATCGCGCAGGCCGAGCTCTTCGCCTTCCGGCGCCGCCGTCCCTTCGTCCCCGCCATGACCGCGCTCATGGGGGCGCCCCCGCCGCCGCCCTTCGCGCTCGACGCGGAACTGCGCCGGGTCCGCGCGCACTTGCGGGCGGGGGGATACTCCTCCATCGCCCGGTACAACCGCGAGAAGCGCAGGATCCGTTTCGCGGGCCGCCGCGAGCTGGAGCGGTTCGTGCGGGACATCCTGGACCGCGTGCGCGCGGACCTGCTGACCCGTTGCCGGGGCTTCTTCCCTTTCGACCTGCGCGGCCTGCTCGACCGCTCCCGGCTCTCCTTCATCCAGCCCCGCGCGGGCGAGCCGCCCTGCTTCTACCGCTACGAAGGGAACGGGGCCGGCACCGTGGGCATCGCCCTCCGGCGCGAGTTCTCCGAGAGCTACCTGCGCGGCTTCGTGCTCCACGAGCTCATCCCCGGGCATCACCTTTACTACCTGCTCAAGCAGAGGCAGGTGGAACGGGGCGGCGCCGACCTGCTCCTCGGGGCGGACACCTTCTATTCCCCCGAGAACCCGGTCAACGAGGGCCTGGCCGTGTGCGCGGACCGCGTCTTCGGGCCCGTCCTGGAGGCCCCGGACTTCCTGGCCGTCCAGGTGGAGAAGTTCCTGCACCGGGCGTTCTACAACGCCTGGCACCGGGTGAACGTCCAGCGCCGTCCGGTCGGCCGCGCCATCGGGGAACTCCTGGCCCGCGAGGCCGGCTTCACCGCCGCGACCATTCGCTCCAAGTTCTCCTATCACACCCGCGTCGCCCGGCACTACGCCCCGGTCTACCCCATCGGCATCCGCCTCATCGAAGAGGCGACCCAGGCACTGGACCGCCGCGCGCTTCCTTTGCTCTACTGCCAGCACTCCATGCGCACCCTGGCCAAGTTGACCCGAGCCCATGCGCCTTCCTGAGCGCGGCAGCCCCCAATACAAGTTCGGCGTGGTCGTCACGGCCCGTCTGACCTCCGTGTTCGGGACCTTCCTGAGCATGATGGCGCTCAACATCTTCATCCTCGAGCTGACCGGCTCGGTGGGCTGGGTCGGGATGGCCCTGGCCATCAAGGTCCTGGTCGGGATGCTCGCCACCCCTTTCATCGGCCACGCGGTGGACCGGCGCGACCGCAAGCGCCTCATGATCATCTCCGACTGCATCCTGGCCGCGGCCATGGTCCTGCTCACCGTCGTGCCCGACGCCTGGGCCAAGTACTACATCGTCTTCCTCATGGCCCTCCTGGGCGTCTTCTCCAGCCTCTTCGAGGTGGCCCTGAGCGCGGCCGTCCCCGAGATCCTGGGCACGCAGGACACGCTCAAGGCGAACTCCTGGTTCCTGGGCGGGCGCAACCTCGTGGTGGGCGCCAGCGCCATCTGCGCCGTGGCCGCCAACATCTTCTTCAGGGGCTTCACGGTCATCTTCCTCATCGACGCCGCCACCTACCTGATCTCGGCCGCCGCGCTCTACACCTTGGACATCCGCACGGCCGGCGAGCGGCCCCCCGAGAAGCCGGAGGAGGGTCTGTTCTCCCGCATCCGCCGCGAGTTCGCGGAGGTGCGCGCCCTGGAGAACTCCCGGGTGGTGGCCCTGTTCCTCGCCGTGCTCTTCCTGGACACCTTCGCCAGCGGCTCCCACAACGTGGGCTTCCCGGTCTTCTCCCGTCTGCTCCAGCCGGCCAAACCGATGTACTTCTACGGTTTCATCCTCTTCTTCTGGGCCATGGGCAACATCGTGGGCATCTACCTGCTCAACAAGCAGGCCTGGCTCAGCCGCCTGCGGCCCGAGACGCTGTATCTCTCCTTCACCGCGCTGATGTCGGTGGGGATGATCCTCATCTTCCAGACCAGCTCCCCCGTCTTCATCGCGAGCGCCGCGCTCCTGGCCGGGATGGGGGACGGCACCTACCAGACCTATTTCACCACCTACGTCCAGCAGGTTCCCGACTCGGTGCGCGGGAAGGTGTTCGCCCTGAGCTCCTTCGCCCTGCGCACGGGCTTCGGCCTGGGCTACGCGGTGGTCCCGCTGGTCATGGCGCATCTGTCCGTGGGCCGTACCGTGCTGCTCTTCCACGGGACCACCCTGCTCATCCTCATCGCCCTGGTCCTGACCCCGGGCCTGCTGGTCCCGGCGGAAAGCGGCCGTCACATTTCCCAAACATCGTAAAAATACGTATAATGGATATGCCCCGATTTCAAGCCGACTGCCAAGACAACAGCGCGCCGCGGGGTCAGTGGCCCCCCCATCGGCCCCGCGGCGCCAGTGTCCTTCCCGAAGTCAAAGTCCCCGCCCCAAGGAGCCATCCATGAGAATGATCGCCGTGCTGTCCATCCTGCTCGCCGCGCCGCTGTGGGCTGCCGACGCGCCGTCTCCCGCCGCCGTCGTGGAGCCGGTCCCCGCCGCCTCCGCGTTCCAGACCGATGAGGAGAAGGTCCTCTACGCCCTCGGGGTCTCCATGGGCGGCCGCATCGGCATGCTCTCCTTGACCCCCGCCGACATGAAGACCGTGGAGATCGGCTTCCGCGACGGCGCGCTCGGCAAGGAGCCGCAGGTCGAGATGAACCTGTGGGGCCCCAAGATCAATGAGATGGCGCGCACTCGCGTCGAGGCCAAGGCCGCCAAGGAGAAGGAGGATTCCAAGGCTTCCCTGGAGAAGGCGGGCAAGGAGAAGGGCGCCAAGGTCACCGCCTCGGGGCTCATCTTCAAGGACGTGAAGGCCGGCAAGGGCGCGAGCCCCAAGCCGGAGGACACGGTGAAGGTCCACTACCACGGCACCCTCATCAGCGGCAAGGTATTCGACTCCTCCGTGCTCCGCGGCGAGCCCGCCGAGTTCCCGGTCAACCGGGTCGTGCCCTGCTGGACCGAGGCCCTGCAGCTGATGAAGGTCGGAGGGAAGGCGAAGCTGGTCTGCCCTTCCAAGATCGCCTACGGCGACATGGGCTCGCCGCCGGACATCCCGGGCGGCGCGACCTTGATCTTCGAGGTCGAACTGCTCGAGATCCTCAAGCCCCAGCAGTAGACAGCAGGGCCGCGCTTTCCGCGGCCGTCAGGAAGCGCCAGGCGCCGGAAGGCAGGTCGAGCTCCAGGCTCCCGACCGCCGTCCTCTTGAGCTCCAGGACCTTGAGGGGCGTCCCGAACTTGGGGTCCTGGAGCGCGCCGAACAGGCGGCGGATGTGGCGGTTCTTCCCCTCGTCCAGGACCACGCGCAGGCGCGTCTTGGGGCCGGCTCCGCCCAAGACCGCCGCGGAGCGGACCCGGCACAGGCCCGCGGGCGTCTGCACGCCGGCCCGGGCCCGGGCGAGGTGCTCTTCGGTGACCTTTCCGCGCACCCAGACCTCATAGGTCTTGGGCCTCCCCCCGGGCCGGGTCAGCGCGTCCACGTCCCGCCCGTCCTTGGAAAACAGGAGCAGTCCCTTCGAGTCCAGGTCCAGCCGTCCGACGGGCATCCAGCCCTCGCGCCGCGCCCACTCGGGCAGGAGCGCGTAGACGGTCTTGCGGCCCCTCTCGTCGGAGGTCGTGACCACGCAGCCCTTGGGCTTGTGGAGCATGAGCAAGGACGGCCCGGCGGGAGGCATGGCTATAGCTTCTTGAAGCGGGTGGGCAGTCCCGACAGGAGCAGGATGGCCGTCCCCACCGCCGTCCCGGCCACCGGGTAGGGAACTCCGGCCGCCAGGGCCCCCAAAAAGGCCTTGAAATACGCCGCCCGCCGCTGGTCGCCGTAATAGAGCTGGATGCGCGACACGATCCAGAACACCGCCGCGAATGTGAACAGGCTGACCACCGGCGCGAGGACCATCCCCGTCGGGAGCTCGATGCCGAAGGCCAGCCAATCCGCGCCCAGGATGACGAAGCCGCTGTAGGGGTGGAAGAAGGTCTTGAGGCGGCGCTCGGGCTCGCGGGCCGACTCGGGGATGCGGCCCACGATCTCCGCTTCCACGGGCTCGTCCGGGTCCCTGTTGGGATCGTCCATAGGGATAGTTTACATGATGGGCCGCATGGTATCATGCGCTTACTGCCATGGATACCAGAATAAGCCTGCCGACAGTGGCCTTGGGCCTCTTCCTTGCAGCGACCGCCGCGTCCTCGGCGTTCGCCGCCGCGAACGAAACCGTCTACAAGCCGGATTCGAACGCCCCGCGCGCATCGGTGCCCGAGAAGTACAAGTGGGACGTGAGCGGGTTCTTCAAGGACAGCGCGGCCTGGAGCGCCGCCTTCGTGGAGGCCGAGAAGGATATCCTGGTCCTCAACGCCTTCAAAGGCTCCCTGGGCGAGGCTAAGTATCTCAAACCCTGCCTGGAGGACTACTTCAAGGCCCGTCAGCAGGTGGACCGGCTCTCCGCGTACGCGAACATGAAGGCCTCGGAGGACGACTCCTTGCTCCCCTACCAGGAGATGAGCCAGCGCGCGCTCGGCCTGGGCAACCGCTTCCGCTCCGACGCCTCCTTCATCCGCCAGGAGCTGCTGCGGCTGGATGAGGACGCGGCCGCCAAGCTGCTGGCCGACGAGTCCTTGGCCCCCTATCGCGCCTACATCACGGACCTGCGCCGCCGCCGCTCGCGCCTGCTGGGCACCGAGGCCGAGCGGGTGCTCAGCCTCGCGGGCGAGCATCTCTGGGCCGAGACCGACTTGAACGAGATCCCCTCCGACATCGAGCAGGTCTTCAAGGCCGTGAAGAAGGACATCCAGCTCCCCAAGGTGAAGGACGAGGACGGCAAGGAAGTCCAGCTGACCTTCTCCAACTACGAGAAGTACCGCGCCTCCAAGAAGCGCGAGGTGCGCAAGGGCGCGGTCGAAGCCTTCCTCGGGGCGCTCTCCAAGTACGAGGCCATCCTGGCCGCCACCCTGGGCGGCGAGGTCAAGCGTGACGTGTTCATGGCCCGGGCGCGCGGCTACGACCGCTCTATCGAGGCCTACCTTGACCGCCAGGACGTGCCCCCGTCCGTGGCCGAGAACCTGGTGGCCTCGGTACACCAGAACTTGGGCCCGCTCCACCGCTACGTGGAATTACGGAAGAAGATACTCGGCCTCAAGGACCTGCACCTCTACGACCTCTACACCGCGCTGGTCCCCTCGGCCGACGCGGCCATCCCCTACGAGGCCGGGTTGGAGGACATCAAGGACGCGCTCGAGCCCATGGGCGAGGGCTACGTGTCCGCGCTGTTCGGCAAGGACATGCTCGGCCGGGGCATGGTGGACGTCTACCCCAGCAAGGGCAAGGACTCCGGCGCCTTCGCCCTGTCCGCGTGGGGCTTCCCGCCCATGGTGCTCCTCAACTACCAGGACGACATCAAGGACGTCTCGACCGCGGCGCACGAGCTGGGCCACGCCATGCACGCCAAGCTCAACATCGCGGCCCAGCCCATCCAGGACTCGGGCTACTCCTCGCTCATCGCCGAGACCGCCTCGACGACCAACGAGATGATGCTCGCCCGGCACCTCATCGCCAAGTACCAGGGCAACGACAAGATGCAGCTGTACATCCTGGGGCGGCTGGTCGAGTCCATCCGGACCACCATCTACCGGCAGGCGCTGTTCACCGAGTTCGAGCTCAAGGTCCACGGCTACGCGGAGGAGGGGACGCCGATCACCGCGGAGCTCCTCAACAAGACCTACGCGGACCTGGTGAAGCTCTACTATGGCCCCGGCTTCACGGTGGACAAGGACGACGGCGCGGAGTGGTCCTACATCCCGCACTTCTACTGGAAGCACTACGTGTACAGCTACGCCTGCGGCCTGGCCAGCGGCATCTCCTTCTCGGAGAAGATCGTGGCCGGCGACACCGCGACCCGGGACCGCTATCTGGCCATGCTGGCCAAGCCCCGGGAGGCCCACCCCGTGGACATCATGCGGGAGGCGGGCGTGGACCTGCTCAAGCCCGAGGCCCTGAAGGCGGCGGCCAAGCTCATGGACGAGACCCTCACCGAGATGGAAGGGCTGGTCGCCAAGCAGTCCAAGCCATAGGGTCGGCGGCCGTCCGGGCAAAGAAAAACCCCGCGCCGTGAGGCGCGGGGTTTCTTTGGTTCAGGCTCGGTACGCTTAGCCCAGGGCCTTCACGTTCGCGGCGCGCGGTCCCTTCTGGGACTGCTCGACGTCGAACTCGACCTCTTGGTTCTCGGCCAGGGTCTTGAAACCCGAGGCCTGGATGCTGGTGTGGTGGACGAAGAGGTCCTTCGAGCCGTCTTCGGGGGTGATGAAGCCGAACCCCTTCTGATCATTGAACCACTTGACTTTGCCTTTCATTGTATTCCTATACCCTTATTGTAAGCTTTTGGATTTGAGCTGCGAATTGTCGCTGGTGGGAACGTCTAACCTTGAAGTGCGTCTGCATCGCTGGGCTTAAGCCTACATATAGAGTATAGCACATATCCCGGGGGGTGGATTGTGTAAAATACCCCATGAGCCGCCCCCGTCTCCCCCGGTATTACGCCCTTTTGGCAGTTGTTTCGGCCTTCCTCGCCTGCTCCCTGGCCGGGATCAAGCAGGTCGTTCCGGTGGATGCCGACGCCCTCATCAAGGCCCCCGGAACCATGCTCATCGATGTCCGGACCCCCGAAGAGTACGCCGCGGGCCATCTGGAAGGGGCCCGGCTCATGCCCCTCAACGAGCTCGGGGAGCGGCTGGGCAAGATGAACGAGGGCAAGTCCACCCCGGTCGTGGTCTATTGCCGCTCCGGCCACCGTTCCGGCATCGGCAGCGCCATCATGAAGGACAAGGGCTGGACCGAGGTGCTCAACCTCGAGGGCGGCATCCTGGCCTGGACCGCCGCCGGCCTCCCGGTCATCAAGGAAAAGTAGGCTTTCCCCCAGCGCATGAGAGGCGGCGAACTTCTGGAGAGCGTCCGCATCCCCGGCGAGGGCGCCAAGCTCTGTCTCTACAAGATGGACGGCGAGTTCGCCATCTGGGTCGAGAACACCGAGCTCATGAACTCCTTGGCCCACGAGTCCGAGGACGCGCTCGCGGACCTGGGCTGCGCCGGCCTCAAGGATGCCCCCGCCTCCGCGGTGCTCATCGGCGGCCTGGGGATGGGCTTCACCCTGGCCGCGGCCCTCAAGCGGGTCGGCCCCGGGGCGCGGGTCGTGGTGGGGGAGCTCATGAGCGCGGTGGTGATCTGGAACCGCGGTGTCCTGGGGCATCTGGCCGGCAATCCCCTGGACGACCCGCGGGTGACGGTCCAGGAGGGGGACGTCGCCAGGATACTCCAGACCGAGGAGAACGCCTTCGACGCCATCCTCCTCGACGTGGACAACGGCCCCACCGGGCTGGTGCGCGACACCAACAACTGGCTTTATTCCGAGGAGGGCCTCTACGCCGCCTACACGGCCCTGCGGGTCAACGGGGTCCTCGCTGTGTGGTCCTCGGCGCCGGACCGGGCCTTCATGATGCGCCTGCAGAAGATGGGTTTCGCGGCCGAGGAACACCGCATCCCGGTCCAGCCCGAGTTCAAGGACGGCCACGACACCATCTGGACCGCCCGCCGCCTCTAGTGTAGTCCCGTCACCCCGGGCTTGACCCGGGGTCCAGGCTTGCGGCTTAACGGCGTTTTCTGGGTCCCGGCTTTCGCCGGGACGACGGCAGCCCTACTTGACGATGGAGAGGGCCGACTGCAGATCCTCGGGGTGGTGGCAGCGCTCCAGCGCCGCCTCCCGCGTGACCACCTTCTTCGCGGCCAGGCGCAGGATGGACTTGTCCATGTTGACCATCCCCGACTTCGCCGCCGAGTCGATGGCCCCGTAGATCTGCGGGGTCTTCCCTTCCCGGATGGCGCTCTCGATGGCCGGATTCATGAGCATGATCTCCCGCGCCGCGATGAGCCCGTGCCCGTCCGTCCGGGGGATGAGTATCTGGGCCACCGCGGCCTTGAGGGTCCCGGCCAGGCGCAGCTGGAGCTGGCGGTGCCGCTCCGGGGGGAACATGTTGACGATGCGCTCGACCGTGCGCATGGACTCGGTCGTGGGCACGGTCGCGAAGACCAGCAGGCCCGACTCGGCCAGGTGCAGGGCCGCGTCGGTCAGGTCCCGGTCGCGCAGCTCGCCCACCTGGACCACGTCCGCGCTCTGCTTGAGCACGGACTTGAGCGCCGAGGCCGTGGTCTTGGCGTGCAGACCCATCTCGCGCTGGCAGATGATCGAGCTCCGGGGCGTGAACTGGAACTCGATCAAGTCCTCGATGGTGACGATGTGGGCTTCCCGGGTCTGATTGATCTTCTCGAGCAGGCAGGCCAAGGTGGACGACTTGCCCGAGCCCACCCCGCCCGTCACGAGCACGAGGCCGCGCTTGAGCGCGGCCAGGTTCATGACCACCTCGGGCAGCTCCAGGTCCTCGGGGGTCGGGATCATGGGCGGGATGTGCCGCGCCACCGCGTGCAGGCCTTTGACCTGGGTGGTGATGTTCATGCGGAAGCGCGCGTTCTGGGCCACCGTGACCGTGCAGTCGAGCTCGAGGTTCTCCTGGAGCACGCGGCGCTGTTCCTCATAGAGGCTCGACAGGAGCACGCGGCCCACCTCGGTGGGGGGGAGCGGCTCGAAGCCCTGCAGCGGGATCAGCGCCCCCGCGCGCTTGATGAGCGGCGCCTGGTTGGGCACGATGAATATGTCGGACGCCTTTTGGGCGACCGCGGCGCGCAGGATGTCGGCTAATTCGGCCATGATTCCCCCTGGATGACGGCGTGAAGAGCTAGTTTGCCAACTGCGGGGCCGAGTTTCAAGTCGGTTCCTTCCCCGCGATCACCGCGAGCACGGCCGCGCCGTAGCGCTCGAGCTTGCTCTCGCCGATGCCCTTGATCCCGCGCATGGCGTCCAAGGAGGCGGGTTTGAGCGCCGAGAGCTCGGCCAGCGTGCTGTCGTGGAACACCACGTAGGGCGGCACGCCGCGTTTGGCGGCCAAGGCGCGCCGCAAGGCCCGCAAGCGCTCGAAGAGTTCCTCATCGGGCATGAGCCCCGACCCCGTGTCCCGGGCCAAAGCCTTGGACTTCTTTTTCTTCTTGGCCCGCGGCGCCACGGCCGCGGGCACCCCCAGGCGCACCGCGCCCTGGTCCTTGCAGAGCGCCTTCCCCGCGTCCGTGATGCGCAAGAGCGGGTACTCGCCCTCCGCCACTTCCAGAAAGCCCTGCACGATGAGCTGGTCTATCCAGGAGCGCACCGCGGGCTCCCCCTGTTCCTTGAGCAGGCCGAACACCGCCAGCGCGTCATGACCGTTGCGCGTCATGCGCTCATCCGCCCGTCCCAGCAGCAGATGCGCCACGTAGGTGGTCCCGAATCGCCCGCCCGCGCGCCAAGCCGCGCTCAGGACCTTCTTGGCCGTGAGCCGGGCGTCCTCCGCGGGCAGGCTCTTGGTCTCGCCCAGGCACACGTCGCAGGCCCCGCAGTCCGCCCCGGCGTACGGCGCCCCGAAATGCTCGACCAAGAGGCGATGCCGGCACACCGGCGCCACCGCGTAGCGGCCGATCTCGCGCAATTGCTTCTCGATGGCGCGCTGGCGCTCGGGCGTCAAGCCCTCATCCAGGCGCGAAAGACTGCGGTGCACCGCGAGGTCCGAGGCCGCGAACAAAAGCACGCACTCGGCCGGGTCGCCGTCGCGCCCCGCGCGCCCCGATTCCTGCTGGTAGTGCTCCACCGAACGCGGCGTGTTCGCGTGCACCACGAAGCGCACGTTGGAGCGGTCGATGCCCATGCCGAAGGCGATGGTGGCCACCACCACGTCGAGGCGCTCGTTGACGAAATCGTCCTGGGCGCGCCGCCGCTCCTCGGCCGGCAGGCCCGCGTGATAGGGCGCGCAGGACACCCCCGCCTTCTGCAGCCCGGCCGCTAACCGCTCCACGTCCTTGCGGGTCTGCGCGTACACGATGCCGCCCGAGCCCGGGTGATTGCGCACGACCGCGAGCACCTGCCCCGCCTGGTCCCGGCGCGGCCCGGCCCGGTACACCAGGTTGGGCCGGTCGGGGTGGCCGATGAGCCGCAGGGGGCTCCGAAGGGCGAGCTGGGCGCAGATGTCCTCCTGCACCGCGGGCGTGGCCGTGGCCGTGAGCGCCATGCGCGCGGCCTTGGGGAAGCGCTCCAGGACCTCGGCGATGCGGCGGTATTCCGGCCGGAACTCGTGTCCCCAATGCGATACGCAGTGCGCCTCGTCCACCGCGGCCAGGACCAGCCGCTCGGCCGCGTCCTGCAACAGGTCGCCCGCGAGCAGGCGCTCGGGGCTCACGTAGAGCAGCTCCGTCTTCCCGGAAGCCAGCCTGCGGTACGCCTCCCGCTTGGCCTCCGCGCCCAGGTTCGAGTGCAGGGAATCCGCGGCCAGCCCGGCCTCGCGCGCGGCGGCCACCTGATCGTCCATGAGCGCGATGAGGGGGGAAACGACCAGCACGAGTCCCTTGCCCATGGCCGCCGGGAGCTGGTAGCAGAGGCTCTTGCCCCCGCCCGTGGGGAGCACGACCAGCGAATCCTTCCCCGCCAAAGCCGCCGCCAGCGATTCCCTCTGCAGGGGCTTGAAGGAGTCATAGCCCCAATGGCGCAGCAGAGCCTCTTCCGGGGTCGCGGGGCGCTGGCTCATCCGGTCAGCGGTACGGCGTCAGGGGTTCGTAGGAGTATTCGGCCGGCAGGTTGCGCTTCTCGCCGTGCACGATGCCGGTGCCGTTGATGATGGTCCGCTTGCGCGAGCGCACGTCCTTGACGTACTGTGGCCGCACATGGCGCAGGCGCAGGCGGAGCAGCTCTTCCAGCTTCTGGGCGCTCGTGGCCTTGGGGTTCTTCTTCACGTAGGCGTCGTACTCCTCCAGGTCCTCGGGGTAGATGCCGCCGTTCTGCACCACCACGTCGAAGAGCATCAGATAGGCGCGCAGTTCGAAGACCGCGATGCGCACCTGATAGTCCACCGCCGAGTCGTGCAGGTGCAGGGCGGCCCCGATCTGCAAAGAGACGTACTCGGGCGACTGGGCCAGGGCCACCAGTTCGGCCTTCCACACCGGCTCGAAATGCGCCCCGGCGTACAGGTTCGTCCGGGCCCAGAGCACGCTCGCGTCATTGGCCGACATGATCCCCGCGTCGGCCGTCCCCATGCTGTAGTCGAGCAAGGACAGTCTGCCCGAGAAGGATGCCGTGCCGAAATCCTTCTCCCACTGCGCCAGCATCCCCATCAGGCTCTTCAAGTGCTCGGGGGTGAAGAGGGCTCCCAGCACCGCGGGATGGCGTTCGCGCATCCGGATGAGCATCGGCTGCAGCGAGCCCTGTCCCAGGTTCTGGTTGAGCAGGCCGAGGCTGACCCCCTGGCCGTCGAAATTGCCCGAGATGTTGCCCCAGCCCGACATCCCCTCGAAGCTCCCCGAGATGTTGAGCGCGATGGCGATGGCGGCCTGGTCCTTCTCGGTCAGGTTCACGGGCCAGGTGACGCTGCTGAAATCGAGGGCTGCGTGCACGAAGGGCTCGGTGGAGGCGGACCCGGCTTCCGCCACCAGGGGGACCGCCTGGAATTCTCCCAACGAACCGAAACCCATTCCCGCGGCCGCGCGCTCCGCTTCCGGTCCCAGGGCATGCGCCGAGACCCCGGCCGACAGCAATAGCGCTAGAACACAGGTTGTCCGCATGTGCAGAGTATAGGATAGACCGTCCCCCGCGCCTAGCCAGGGCCGGGGGGTAATCCCGAAATCAGGCCCGAGGGCCCATGTTGTTGATCCCCCACCCGGCCCTCCCCCACGAAGCGGGGGAGGGCCGGGTGGGGGGGATCAGTCGGGGTCGAATTTCAGGATGTCTCCCGGTTGACAGCCGAGAGCCTGACAGATGCGCTCCAAGGTGGAGAAACGCATGGCCCGGGCCTTTCCCGTCTTGAGGATCGAAAGATTGGCCAGAGTGATGTCGACTTTCTCTGCGAGGTCGGTGAGCTTTATCTTCCTTTGGACGAGCAGCAGGTCCAACTCGACGCGTATGGGCATGGCTACACCGTCAACGACGTCTCGTCTCTCAGGAAGAGACATTCCGCGATCAAATCCTGCAGGAGCAGGCAGCCCACGACCAGCGGAAGGATCCCCACGCTGCCGGCCATCAGTCCCAGCAGGGCGACAAAACTCTGCCCGCCATTAAGGAACAGCGTGATTTGCGCGGCACCCATGGCAATCACTTCGGCGATCAAAAGCGCGCACCAGGCCCAGACCGCCTTTCGGAATCGTTCCTTGTATACCGGCAAGGCGGGCAGGCCTTCATAGTAGGCCTTGGCCGTGTTGCCCAAGGAGAAGCAGAGGTATGCGGAGGCAAGAAGGCCGGCCTCTCGCAGCCAGAAGCGGATTCCTTCAAAGGCGAGCGGAGCGCCAGAATCCGTGTGTACGAACCAAAGCCACAGACTGAGCGCTGCTTCCGTGACGGTGTAGGCCGCGCAGAAGAGCAGGAGCGTCGGCATATATTTCTGGATGTGATTAATTGCTTTCATTTTGATTCCCTCCATGCATATCATTATACGATAAAGGCATATCGAAGGTCAACATCTACTTATTGATAAACGACTACGCTATTTCCCCCTGTGGGGGACTTCTCGCGGTGAGCTGGCCCTGAGCGAAGTCGAAGGGCGCAGTCGACCCGGGCGGGGTGGGGGGATTATCTCGGCAGTATTTCGACGTCGGCCCAGTCGCCCTTGGGGGACAGAGCCTTCAGGCGGACCTGGGCGTGGGACAGGCGCAGGGTTCGGCCGAGGCCCAGAAATCCCCGAGCCTTCCAGTCGATGTCGCCCTCCGGCTCCCGATACGCGTAGTCGGCGCCGTCGGCGTGCAGGCGCAGTTTGGTCGCGCCGATGGACGCGTCCGCCAGGGCCAGCGGCACCAGGGAATAGTCCCCGGATCCTTTGAAGTCGTAGCGCACCAGGAACGCCTTCTCTCCGGAGGGGAACTCCACCGCGGCGCGCCAGTGCGACATCGCATAGTAGTTCAGCTGCTCTCCCTCCGGGCCGACGAAGACCCACAGGATCAGGGGATGCGTCCCGGCTCCCGGGTAGGCGGGATGCACGATCACGAGCGTGGCGAAGCCCCCCGAGCTTTTCGAGCCGACGTTCTCCAGGGGCACGGCGCCGCTGAAGTCGCCGTCGCCCCGGCGCGCCACCCACATCCGCGCATCCTTCCAGGCGCCGTCCCACTCCAGGATGAACGCGAATTCGCTCGCCGGTCCCATGCGCAGCACTCCGTAGCGCCGCTCGCCGCGCACGGAGCGGGGGAGATTGCGGAACCTGCCCACCGGCATGCGCCGGAGTTCCACGGGACCAGCACCGTTGGTGGCCGGGAACCCCAGCGGCCAGCCCGTTTCGACGTAGCGGAACGGGATCCTCTGCCGGCCCATGGTGAGCGGACGCAGCGGCAGGACGAGCGAATCGTTCATCTTGGCCGCCAACCCCGTGAAGTCGCAGCCCACGAGTTCCCCGTAGCGCTTGGCGAACCCCGCCTCGTCCATCACCGGCTCCTCGGCCAGGACGAACGAGGTTCGCACCTCGGCTCGCGATGCCGGAACCGCGCAGAGGAGCAGCAGGAGGACGGTCTTAATTCGCATCGATGTACCAGGCCCCGCACTTCTTCGCGACGCAGAGCGGTTTGTCGAGCTGGGTCACGCCCGAATCCGTGCAGTTCATGGTGCGCGGGTCGCCGCCCAACTCCCAGGCCTGGGCGCGGGCCGCCGGCTCATGCGCCGCGGCCGCGGCCGTCACCGAACACCCATAGCCCACGAGCCGGCATTGTTCGTCCTTCTTGCAGGCCTGCCATTCGGCCGGGAACTTCAGCCGCGTGTCGTCATGGCGGAGGACCAGGCCCATCGTCGTCTCGGTCATCTCCGTGGCCGGTCCCAGGGGGATGGAAGGGTCCATCATCATGTCGCCCGCGAAGAGCCAGCGCGCACCGACCTCGAACTGGATGACGCAGGTGCTGGGCGGGCTGTTGCGCACCGTCGTCTTCGTCCCCGTCACGCCGTGGAGCGCATGCTCGATCTTGAAGCGCGTTTCCTTGACGTTCACCGCCGTCACCACGCCGATGAAGGCTATGGGCGCCGCGGCCAGCCGCTCCGAGAAGGGTCGTGGGTCCGGCTTGATGGAGCACGCCCCAGCCGGCGCGCCGTAGGCAAACAGCGCCGAGGTGAGGACCGTGCCAAGGAGCGGGGGGATGCGCATCTAATGGATCAAACCTTTGGTGAATGCCAGGAGGGATTCTATATCATCCTGGTCCGCGGCCCGAAGCGCGGCTAAGTAGCGTTTCCGGACTTCGCCCTCGGCAAGCAGATCGCCCGAGGGCCACTCGGGCAGAGGATGTCTCTGGGAATACAGGTAGATGTCGGCCGCCATGCGCGCATGACGGCCATTTCCGTTGCGGAAGGGATGGATCCAGGAAAGTCGATGATGCAGGCGGACCGCGCGTTCGAGGATGGACATCCGCTCCGGCTGCATGGAGCTCCAATAACGGAAATCCCCCACCAAGCGTCCGATCTCCTCCGCGACCTTGTGCGGAGCGACTCCGATGTTGAGCTCCGTCTGACGGTACTTCCCCGCCCAGCGCCAGACTTGGCCGAACATGTCGGCGTGGACCTTTCGGATGAACGGTTCATCCAGCCAGGCGCCGTCACTGTTCTTGCGCCGGGAGAGATGCTTGTCCATGGCCGCCAGGATGTTCTCCGCCTCGATCGTGCAGAGATCCTGGTACGTGATGATCTCTTCGGGGATCAGGCCCTCCGTGTCCTCGATCGGCGTCGCGCCCTCGGGGACCTCGAACCTCATTCGTCCTCCCAAATCTCGGAGGAACGTTTCTTAAGGAGCCTCTCCGTCTCCGCTTGGACGAGGGCTTCGAGGGCGGTTTCTTCGGGACGCTGCTTTTCCATGGCCATGGTTCCGGCCACGGCCCCGACGCGCTTGAGCGCGAGTTTGCGTGCCTGTTCCGTAATGATCTGTTCCAACTGCTTCTCGGGCTGAGGCGCGATGACCAGCCGGCAGCGCAGAGCATTGAAGATGCGCCGCAGCGTAGTGAGCTGGACGTCCACCTTGCCCTTCTCGATCTTGGCGATGTGGGATTGCGGTAAGCCGCAGCGCCTGGCCAACTGGGCCTGGGTCATGCCGAGTCGGATCCTCGTCAAGTGGATAAGGCTGTGGACAGCATATTGCCCCGCCCCTTCCGGAGCATTGGCGGCCCAGCGGACGAACCGGTCAAGTATGCGGCTCATCCCGACGGATCGAGGGATAATCCTATGTGCCATGATGGGTTCTCTATCTAGTATAATATGCCAAAGCAGATAAATCAATATTAATTTGATATGCTTAAGCAGATTATATAGTCCGGGCTCGCCAGCGGCCGAAGAAGAGGGGGGGCCCCCAGGTCTGTTCCATCTTCTCGCCGGTATTGGTCCCCACATGCATCTTCCGACCGCTCGCCTCGATGACCTCGTACCGGCCGTCCGGGAAGACCGTGCTCACCAGGGCGATGTGATACGGCCCGAAGAAGGCCCAATCCCCGGGCTGGGGCCGGCCGGACGTTTCCAGCGCGGGATGGTTCTTGAACAGACCGACATAGTTGCGCACCCGGCGGTAGAAGAACCTGTTGCCGGGCTGATTGCCCTTGTCGATGGAAAACCACGACGGATGTTCTTGGGCCGCCTGCCTGAGCATGCCCGCCGGGTCGAATCCGGCATGCATGTAGGCGCGCAGGGGCACATCGATGCAGACCACGAACCCGATCTTGCCGAACGGGTCGCCCTGCTCCCCTTTGAGCGGGTCATAGGGGAGCCCCCGCATGGAGCGCGCATAGGTCACGGCCGAGTTCCGGACCTCGGACAGCCCGGTCGAAGTCCCGGCTGCGGCCAGGGCCGACAACTCGGCCATGTGTCCGGCATGCCTGCGGAGGCTGACGAACACCCCCAAAAACAGGCACATCGCCAGAGCGAGCAGCGCCTTCGCGGGCTTCAATAGAACCGCGCCCTGCGGACCGCCCACCAGGCCCCGCTCAGGAGCGCGGTCGCGCTCAGCACCAGCCATACCATGGGTATCATCCCGTGGAAATCGAGCCCGTGATTGCAGTCCGCTCCCGCCACATAGGGATCCAGCCACTGCAGGCAGGCCATGACCGCCGACAGGATCAAGAATCCCGCGGCGCCCTGGCCCAAGGACCGCGCCAGGTCGACGTCTTCCGGACCGGACTTTTTCCAGAGCATGGTCGCCGTTCCCATCAGGGCCACGGCGAACAACGGGTTCACGATGAGATTGGTCCGGTCGATGAGGCTGGGTTCCCCGAGCGAATGGATGATGTTGGCCAGCACCAGCGCCAGGACCAGCCCCAGGCCCCGAAGTACCATCCCCTGCGCTCGATCGCTCATATCACCCTCCTGCCGGAAGGCAATCAATTAACATGCCAATCCCCCACCCTGCCCTCCCCCTCCCGCGGGGGAAGAGATTAGCGGTCACCCTCCCCCCTTGCGGGGGAGGGCTGGGTGGGGGGATTCCGACAATACCTGACCACGCAGGAGCGCGAGTTAGTTCCAAAAGTTAGTTGAGTGACAGGCCCCGTTGGAGCAGTTCGCCGCGCAGGATGGTGACGGCTTTCCCGGATACCAGCACGCGGGAACCGCGTGCCGACACGCGCAGCACCCCGCCCCGGACCGAGGATTGATAGGCCAGGAAATCCGTCTTCCCAAGCTTCTTGGCCCAGTACGGTCCCAAAGCGCAATGGGCTGAGCCCGTGACCGGGTCCTCGTTGACCCCCTCCGCGGGAGCGAAACAGCGGGACACGAAATCGAAAGGCCGTCTGCGGCTGCGCGCCGTGATGACGAAACCGAAGGCGTCCACCGCGGCCAGGGCCGCGAAATCCGGCGCGCATTTCCGGACCTCGGCCTCGCTGCGCAGCTCGACCAGGTAGTTCCCGGCCGAGAACCCCGTATGCACTGGCCGCACTCTCAGCGCCTTGCGCGCCGCTTCCGGCAGACGAGCCGGTTTCGGCGGCGTCGAGGGCAGATCCAGCACGATCCAGGTGCCGTCCTGCTTCGCGGTCAGCAGTCCGCTCCGCGTATAAAAGCGCGCGGTCGCGCCGCGGCCCAGCTTGCCCGATTCCCAGAGCACGTGCGCGCTGGCCAAGGTCGCGTGTCCGCAGAGCGGAACCTCGACGGCGGGGGTGAACCAGCGGAGCTTGTACCCGTCCCGGAACCGGCACAAAAACGCCGTCTCGGAGAGGTTCATCTCCCGGGCCACCGCCTGCATCCAGGCCGCGGGCCGCGGTCGCGGCAGTATCAGGACCGCCGCCGGATTCCCGGTGTACGGCTTTGCCGCGAACGCATCCACCTGCGCGAAAGGATATCCCGCACGCTTCAGCATACGCTCGATTCTATCACAACCGCGTCAGTTCCATAAGTTAGTTGAGTGACAGGCACCGGAGAGGGGGGGTCTATAGGGCCTAATTGGCGATGGGCCGCATGCTTTCGCGTCCTTGCCTGATTGGAACTGTGCAGGTTCCGGGTTGGCGGGTACACTCCTAGCAGATGATGCTTTTAAGGAAGGCAACGAGCATTGTGCTCGCGGCCGCGATCTTATTGTCCGTCCCGGGGCCGTCCTGCTATCAGGCCGCGGCGGCGGGAATGGTCACGGTCCCCACGGCGCAGGCGCCGGTCACGGGAGGGGCCGCGTCCGCGGCAGGAGCGGGGCTCTTATCAGCGCCGGGCTCGGCGGCAGGGCCGGGGACTCTTTCGCCGTTGAGCTCGCAGGGGCTCGGGCTCCCCGAGGTGAATGCGCCCGCACCCGTTCTGCCGGCGGTGAGCTCGCCGCAGACCAAGGCCAAGGCCTCGGCGAAGGCGACCGTTCGCGCGGAGGCAGCATCGCGCCGCTACTTCGAGGGCGTCGCGGAGGGGACGTGGCGGGGATTTTTCGAAAAGCACGTCAGCGATCACGGCCTGCCATTCGACAATGCCCAGTGGCTCGAGACGCAGGACCCCGGGGAACGGGACAATCTGGGTTTGGAGACCCTGCCGGACGGCACCATCCGCTACGCGCCGACCTCGCCCACCAACATCGGCTATTACCTCCTCGCGGTCGCCGCGGCGAAGTCGTTCGGGTGGATCTCGGAAGCGGAAGCCCTGACGCGCGCGCGCCGGACGCTCAAGACTCTCGGGCAGATGGAGAAATGGCACGGGCACCTCTACAATTTCTACGACGCGCGCTCTTTGACGGCCACCAGCCGGTTCGTGTCGACAGTCGACTCGGGCAACCTGGCCGCCGCGCTGATCGCGGTCGGCAACCTCCTGCCCGAGACCCGCGCCGAGGCCCGGGCGCTGTCGGACGCGATGGACTTTGGCCCGCTCTACGACAAAGAGAAGGGGCTCCTGCGCGTCGGCTACGATCCGCAGGAAAAAGTCCCGGACGCGAACCATTACGGCGATTACCTCTCAGAGGCGCGCATCGCCTATCTCGTCGCCATCTCGCAGGGGAAGGTCCCCGCCGAGGTGTGGACGCGCCTGGACCGGTCGGGCAGCCTGGACGGCGGCGCCATGGACCACCTGGCCCCGCTCGCCTTCGTGGAAGAGCCCGGCCTCGCTGCCGCCGTCCTCGCGCAGGCGAAAGACGCCGAGACGTTCGGCGGCCTGCCGGTGTGGGGGAAGTCCGAATCGGCCTATCTCGAGAAGGACGCGGCCGGCCGCTGGCAGCACCGCTACGGGCGCTTCGGCGCGGCCAGACTCGCCGCCAAGAAATACAGCCCCCGCTCCGTCGCGCACTTCCTGGCGCAATACCGGGAGCGGCTCAAGGCGGGGCTGGACTACGCGGCCGGGAAGAAGCTCCGCTTCACGGGCATCGGGGGCCGGGACGTCTATAACCCTACCGCGCCCTTCACGGCCATGTTCCGCGGGAAGAAAGTCACTGTGCTGGCGGCCCGGGTCGAGCCGAGGAAGAGCGAGGTCTCCGAGGTGGTCTTCTTCGAAAGGAGCGGCCGCTCCTGGCGTCCGCTGGCGGGCGCCCCGGTGCTCAAGCTCCAGGACCCCTTCGTCACCCGGGTGGACGGCGAGCTGGTGCTCGGCGGCGTGGAGATCTTCCCCAGGGCCGAAGGCGGCCTGGGGTACCGGACGGTCTTCTATCGCGGCAAGTCCCTGTCGGACCTCAAGCCTTTCGCCCGGGGCCCGGACGGCATGAAGGACATCCGGCTGGCCTCTTTGCCCAACGGGAAGCTTCTGGTCGTGACCCGTCCCCAGGGCGAGATCGGCGGACCGGGTAAGATCGCCATGACGGTCATCGACGGGCTGGCGGTCTTGGGCCCGGAGGCGATCTCACGGGCCAAGGTCTACGAGGACCTCTTCGAGCCCGACGAGTGGGGCGGGGCCAACGAACTGCACAGGCTCCGCAACGGGCTGATCGGCGTCCTGGGCCATGTCGCCCGGTCCGATGCGCAGGGCGATCGCCACTATCATCCCATGGCCTTCGCGCTCGACCCGGCCACGGGCCGGCGGACCGCCATGAAGATCATCCTGGAGCGCGCCCAGCTGCCCCCGGGGCTCTCCAAGAGGCCCGACCTGGTGGACGTCCTCTTCAGCGGGGGCCTCGTGCGCGGCGCCGGCGGGAAGGCGGCCATCTACGTGGGCGCGGGGGACGCGGAAGTCTATCGGGTCGAGATCCCCGACCCGTTCGCCGAATTCGAGGCGGCGGGGCCCCTGGGCGCGCGGCGCGAGACCGTCGTCAGCCCCTATGCCAGCCTCCTGGCGCTCGCGGTCCCCGGCGTCGACGCCGACGGGGTGCGGCACAACCTCCGGAACCTGGAAGCGCTCGGTCTGCGCGGCCGCGACGGGGCTTTCCTTGACGGGGCGCAGAAGGACGAGGAGACCGGCAAGGCCCTGCCCATCGCGCAGGTCTTCGCCAACCATCAGGGGATGTCCTTGGCGGCGTTGGCCAACTACCTCCAGGACGGTCTGATACGGAAGGCGTTCTCGGTCGATGAACGGATACGGCGCGTGCTGCCGCTCCTCGCCGGCAAGCCTCTCGAGGGGCCCATCCCGGGAGCGGAGGTCGCCGGCCGGGGGGAGAAGGTCGTGGGGCTGACCGGCGGGCCGCAGGCGCATTTCTTCGGGGCGGGGAGCCTGTCCGCCGCGGTGACCAACTTCGGGTCGGGGTTCCTCAAGGTCTCGGGGGAGCTGGTGCGCTACGTCGGCGATTTCTTCGTCAACGCGTTCCGGGCCGATCCGGTCGAGCAGGAGGCCTGGGGTCAGTTCGTCTACGTTTCCGAAGGCGACGCCGTCTGGTCCACCACCTACCAGCCCACCCGCAGCGCCGACCCGGCGAAGGTCTCGGCGGAGTTCTGGCCCGGCGGCGCGACCCTGAGCAACCCGCAGCGCGGCGTGCTGTCGCAGACGCGGATCTGGGCGGACGCGAGCGTCCAGGTGCAGGAAGTGACGCTCGCCAACCAGTCCCAGGAGGAGCGGACCCTGGCCTTGACCAGCTTCCAGGACATGGCCCTGCAGAACAACGGGGCGTACTGGGCGCATCCCGCCTACCAGAAGATCTTCATCCAGACCAAGTACGACGCGGCTGCGCAAGCCATCTACGGCATCCGCCGGGGCCACGCTCCGGGCGAGACCTGGCCGGTGGCCTTCTATTTCTCCGATGCGCCGGCCGGGCCGGGCGCGTCCTTCGATACCTCGCGCGAGGCCTTCCTGGGCAAGGGCGGGTCTCGCGCTCCCGACGCGCTCTCCGGCGGCCGGCTGACCGGTATGACGGGCGCGGTGCTCGAGCCGGCGGCCATACTCCAGCGGCAGGTGACGCTCAAGCCCGGCGAGAGCAAGACCGTGCGCTTCTTCACCGGCCTGGCCCAAGACGAAGCGGCGGCGCAAGGGGTAATCGCGAAATACCGGGCCCTCGCCGCGCAGGGCCTGGAGGGCTCGCGCCAGGAAGCGGTCCGCGCCGCGGAGCAGGACATCCTCGCGGCGGGCATCGCTCCCAAGAACCGCGCCAAGTGGGCCGCGGTCCTCTCGCAGCTCCTGTACCCCCGGCCCCGGGCCGTGGCCGAGGAAAGTTCCCCGCGCGGCGGTCGGCCCGGAATAGCGTGGCGCGTCACTTCGGAGCGCGAGGTCCCCGACGCGCTCGAGTTGATCCAGCTCCAGCCGCTGTGGCGGGAGAAGGGCCCGGGCGCCGACGTGGCATTCGTGCTGGACATCGCGGACACGCTCGAGAAGCAGAGGGTCAAGACGGCCCTGGAAGCCGCCCGGACGCGGATACTGCCCGGCTGGCGGAAGGTGCAGGTCGACGGCATCCGCGTCCTCGACGCCGCCCAGGTCCCGGCCGCGGAACTGGCCGGTCTGGAAAGCCGGGCAACGGTCGTGCTGGGCCTGTCCGAGAGCCGGACTCCCGTCGCGGCCCCCATCCCCCTCGGCGCCAAGAGCGCCCAGCCCGGCCCCGGCGCGGATGCTTCGCCCCTCTTCGAGTTCGATGCCCAGAACAACGAGGTCGTCATCTTCCGGCCCAAGGACGTCCCCGGGGTCTGGTCGCACGTGCTGGCCAACGGCTACGGCCCGCTGAAAGACGGCGTCGTCCCGGCGGACGGCGGTCCGCAATACGCCCTGCTCCTGACCCAGAACGGCGGCGGGTTCGCGGCGCGCTGGGACGCGCAGGGCAACCGGACCACGGGCTTCACCGCCGACCCGAGCGTGGACGCGCCGGCGATGGCGTTCCACCTGCGCGACCTGGACACGGGCCAGCGCTTTTCGCTGACCCCGGGCGCCGATGCCGAGGGCGCGGCGCAGTACCAGGTCCGCTTCGGGCAGGAAGGCTACGCCGTCTACGAGGCGGCGCTGAAGGACGCGGGGCTCAAGGCGTCCCTCACCGCCTTCGTGCCGCCCGACTCCCCGGTCGCCTATCTGGTCGTCGATGTCGAGAATCTGGGCGATGGACCGCGGCGGGTGGACTTGACCGGCATGGTGGACCTGGCGCTCGGCGAGGGGCCGCGGCAGGCGAACCGCGCCGTGGTGGTCTCGCGCGACGCGGATACGGGCGCCCTGCTCGCCCGCAACCCGGACGGCAAATTTCCCAACGCCGAGGCCTTCTTCGCGGCCGTTCAGGGCCGGCCCTCCTCTTTTGGGACCGACCGGACCGCGCTGTTGGGCGTCGGCGGCGATTTGGCCGATCCCGCGGCGCTGTCCACGCCCGAGCTGAACGGCGATACGTCCAGCCAGGGCTCGCCCATGGCGGCGTTGCGGCTTCCGGTGCGGAACCTGGCCAAGAAGGGCGACACCACCCGCGTGGTCCTCGTCCTGGGGCAGGGCAAGGACCGGGCGGAAGCGCTGAAGCTCGTCGCCGGGATGCAGGTGGCGGGCGCTGAAGGCGTCGTCCGTTCCTTGGAGGAGACCCGCGACGCGTGGAAGAAGACCCGCTCCTCTCTGCAGGTCTCGAGCCCCGACGGCGCGATGGACCCCATGATCAACGGCTGGCTGCCGCGGCAGGCGCTCAAGTCGCGCATGGAGGCCCGCTCGGGCTACCATCAGGCCAGCGGCGCCTTCGGCGGGCGCGACCAGGTGCAGGACAGTCTCATCGGCCTGCACCTCGATCCGCTCATCACCCGCAACCAGATCCGCCTCGTCGCCCGCCGCCAGTTCCGGGAAGGCGACATCCAGCATTGGTGGTTCCAGTTCCGCGGCAACGAGACCGGCCTGGGCGTGCGGACCCGCTTTTCCGACGACATGCTCTGGATGCCTTACGCCATCACCCAGTACCTGGACGCGACCGGCGACGAGTCGCTTCTCGCGGAACAGGAGCCCTACCTGCGCAGCCGCGAGCTCCGCGACGGCGAGCGCGACCGCGGCTTCGTCCCTAAAATCACCGCCGAGACCGGCTCCATCTACGAGCATGCCGCGCGGGCCATCGACCGGGCGCTCGGCAGAATGGGGGAGCACGGCCTGCCGCTCATGGGTACCGGCGACTGGAACGACGGCATGGGCGACGTCGGCGCCGGCGGCAAGGGCGAGAGCGTGTGGATGGCGTTCTTCCTCTACGACGTCCTCCAGCGCTTCGCGCCGGTCGCCGAGAAGCAGGGCGATCCGGAACGCGCCCACCTGTACCGCAAGCGCGCCGCCGCGCTCAAGACCGCCATCGGGAAGACCGCCTGGGACGGCCGCTGGTGGCTGCGCGCCTTCTACGACGACGGCGAGCCGCTGGGCAGCGTGGCCAACGAGGCTTGGATGATCGACAGCCTCCCGCAGGCCTGGGCCGTCATGTCCGGCGCCGGGGACCCCAAGAGGAACAAGGAAGGTCTCGAGGCCGCGTGGCGCTATCTGGTCGATCAGAAGAACGGCATCATCCGCCTCGGCACCCCCTTCTACGCCGAGCCGCCCAAGGCGGGGGAGAACCACCCGGGCTCACTGGCCGGCTATCCCGCGGGGCGCCGCGAGCACGGCTCCTACAGCCACGCCGCCGTGTGGCTCGCCATCGGCTTCGCCATGCAGGGCGACGGCGACCGCGCCTTCGAGCTGTTGGGCATGCTCAACCCCATGGTCCGCACCCTGACGCCCGAGCGCCTGGCCCAGTACCGCCAGGAGCCCTACGCGGTGGCCGCCGACCGCAACGCCGACGAGCCCTTCCTCGGCCGCGCCGGCTGGACCCAGTACACCGGCTCGGCGGGCTGGCTGTACCGCGCCTACGTCGAGTACATCTTGGGCCTGCGCTTCCAGGACGGCGGCCTGCTCATCGACCCGGCCCTGCCCAGCGCGTGGGACGGCTACACCGCGCAAAAGACCCTCCGGCGGCCCGTGCCCGATGGCTCGGGCATGGCCGTGCGCGAGGCGCGCTACGACATCACGGTCCGCAACCCCGGCCATGTCTCCAAGGGGGTCGAGTCTATCTGGGTGGACGGCCAGGCCCTGCCCGCCGGCGTGCGGGTCGTGCCCTTCCTGGACGACGGCAAGACACACCGCGTGGAAGTGCTCATGGCCGCATCCGGCCCGGCCGCGGCACCGCGCTCCGCCTCGGCCGACGTCGTCCAGGACAACCGGGTCCGGGCGTTCCTGCGCGGGACCCTGCCGCGGGCGGCCCGCGCTGCCGGAGTCTCGCTCAAGCAAGCCGTCGTGTCGTTGCGCGCCCGCATCGTCTCGGGCTATGACCGCGGCTACGCGGCGCTGCGCGAGTCCTTCGCCCTTCCCTATTGGCTGGAGCTCTATCCCGCCTGGGTCCGGCTCGCCTACATCGGCGCGCCGTCCTTGACCGAGAATGCCCTGCGCTGGGTGATGGGGCGCCTCCAGCGCCGCGTTGCCGCCGATATCTCCGAGGCGGACAAGAGCTACCTCCTGGGCGTCCTGAAGAAGACCTGGCGCTACTACGACGACTATGCCGGGGAGAAATACGGCTTCCTGGCCCCGGACCACATCGACGCGGCCGGCACCAACACCACCGACGCGCGCGAAGGCCGGGAGCCGGGGCTCAACGGCGACGTGGTGTACGCGCCCACCTCGCCGACCGACATCGGCTACGGCCTGCTCGCGACGGTCATCGCCCAGCGCTTCGGCCTCATCACCCGGGAGGAGGCGGTCCAGCGTCTGACCCGGGCGCTCGCGACCCTCGACTCCCTGCCGAAATGGAACGGGCTCCTCTACAACTTCTACCACACGCGCACCTCGGTCGCCACCTCCCGGTTCGTCTCCACGGTCGACAACGGCAACCTGGCCGCGGCCCTGACCACGGTGGGCAACCTGTTCGAAGAGGCGCGCGGCCCGGCGCACCGCATGCGCGACGCGATGAACTTCCGCCTGCTTTACGATCCCGGGAAGAAACTGCTCCACAACGGGTATTCTCCCGACACGGGGGAGCTGGCACCCTCGTATTACGACCTGCGCGTCAGCGAGGCGCGCACGGCCTACCAGGAAGCCATCGCCAAGGGCGACATCCCGGCCGAGGCCTGGTCCGCGCTGGGCCATCAAGTCATGAAATCACCCGCCGGGGCCACGTTCGCCAACTACGCCGGCACCGCCATGGAATTCAGCACGCCGCTGGGCCACTTGAACGAAGCCGAGCTCGCTCCGCATACCTGGGGCCTCGTCCTGCGCCGGTTCTTCAAGAGCCAGATGCGCCTGGCCCGGCGCTGGGGGCTTCCGTTCTGGGGATTCTCCGAGTCGGGCCGGCTGGAAGCCTCCGACGACGGCGATCCGGGCTTCGGCTACCGGACCCACGGCGACGCCGAGGTCGCGCAGGGGCATTACCGCTACAACCCTCCGGACAAGAACGTGGTCACGCCCTACGCCTCGGTGATGGGGCTCTCCAGCGGCGCCGAGCCCTCCGCCGTGGTCGCCAACCTCCGCCGGTTGGAGGCGCGCGGCGCGCTGGGGCCCTACGGCTTCTGGGAAGCGATGCAGCTCCAGCCCGACGGCTCCGCCGCGCCGGTCAAGCAGGCCATGGCGCATCATCAAGGCATGATCATGCTCGCCATCGCCAACACCCTCTCGGGCGGCGAGCTGAGCAAGGCCTACACCAACGACGAGCGGATCAAGCGCATGGTGTGGCCGCTGATCCAGGAGCGGATGCCGGAAACTCAGGCCGAGCGCCCGGCGCCCAAGATCGCCGCGCCCAAGGCGCGGTATCTGGGCCTGGGCAACAAGACCTACGGCGTGGCGGTCGACGCGGACGGCTCCATGGTCTCGCGGGGACGCGGCCCGCTGGATGGGGGGGTCGTCCTGGCTCGGCGCGAGCTTGTGCGCGTGACGGATGCGGCCAACGGCAAGTCCTGGTCCGCCGGGCCCGACGCTCAGGCGTCCTATCAGCCCGGCGTGGTCGGACTCCGGACGCTCCAGGACGGCATCCTGGTGACGGGCAGTTTGTCGGTGGACCCCGAGTACCCGGTCGAGGTGTTGGAGCTGATGGTCCAGAACCTGAGCTCGCGGCGGCGGACCCTGCGCCTGGCGAACCCCTTCGCGATGCGCGGGCAGGACGCCGCCGTTGCCAAGTCCAGCCGGCGTCCGTTCGCGTTCCAGTCCGGCGACGCTCCGGAAGTGGCGCTGGAGCCCGGCGAAACGCGGACGCTGCGCTTCCTCACGGGCCTGGCTTCCGACCCCGCGGTGGCGCAAAGACTCAAGCTCCGGTTCCAGACCCCGCAGGCGCTGGAGGCCTCGCGCCGCGCGGCGGCGCAAAGCGCCGTGGACAAGATCAACTACGCCGGCGAGATGTCCGCCGCGAGCTATGCGCGTTGGGAGCCGATTTTGTCGCGGCTCTTCACGTTGCCGGCCGCCCGGCGCAGCGTCCTTTACACGCTGTCCTCCGCAAGCGACATCGCCGCGGCGCTCGAGCTCATCCAGCTGTCGGCTCTGTGGCGCGAGCAGGGCGTCCTTTCCCGCCTATCCTTCGTGGTAGACATCAAGGATGAAAAAGACCGCCAGCGCGCCGAGACCCTTCTGCGCGGCGCCGCCACGCGGGTCCTGCCCGGCTGGAACGCGGTCGCGGTCTCGGGCATCGACGTGCTCAGTGCCGCCGGCCTGTCCAGGCAGTCCCGGTCCTCTTTGTCCCGCGCAGCCGGCGTGTCGCTGCCCTAGCCCATCGCAGCGGATCGGTGAATCCATGACCGGGTCCCCAATACGCCCCTTGTGGGTGGTACTTCAGCGGCTGCCGGGTCATTGCGCGAGCCCCAACGACACGAGGGACTCCTTCACCTCGGTGTCGGCTATGTCGGTGACCCAGTCCTTGAACCTGCGCAGCCCGCTGTAGCCGCTGTCGTCGAGGGCCATGCAGGCCGCCATGTGGATGTGCGCCAGCAGGTCGCCCTCATCCAGGACCCCCGCCTCCAGCAAGCCGGGATCGCGCACCTGGTTCAGCCTGGTCCGCAGCACGGGGCGCACCAGCCGCCCCATTACCGTGTACAGCTCGGCCCGGACGTCCTCCTGCTCCTTCTGCAGGGCCATGTAGCGCAGCGCCAGCTCCTGTCCGCGCGTCTCGACTTCCTCGGCTGTTTTCATGTCCGCACCTCCCCCATCCCTCATGTACGATCGACCTGTCGTTTTAGTTCCACTACCTCCCGGGGTCGAGCTGTGCCCGGGCACAGCTCAAGACGCCGGACTCTGTCCGGACACCGGCGGATCCAGTTCCCTTTGGATCGAGACTGGCGCAAACGGCTTCGCGGGGTTATCATTCCTGCGGGGGCGGGTTCATCATGGGCGCGGACAGCGCGGAACGGATCTCGGGACTCAAGCGGGCGGCCGACCAGGCCTCCCGCCGTGCCTATCAGGACCCTAAGGCCCAGGAAGAGGCCCGCGCCGCCCTGGACGAAGCCAATAGGCTGGCTCCGGACGACCCCGAGATCCTGCTGGCCATGGGGCAGCTGCTCTACCGGGACGCCTGCCGCCAGCGCTCGCGCCAGCTGGAGCTCCCGCCCGGCGACGAAGCCCATAAAGCCAAGTTCGAGTTCGTCCGTCTCCACCGCGAGTGCCTGATCCGCCTCAAGCGCGCCTTTGAGCTCGGCCTCGACGGCTACAGCGACATCCCCCGCATCGTCACCTCCAACCACTTCCACTTGGACGATGTGGACCGGGCCATCGGGCAGATGATGATCGAGCAGGTCCTGGCCGACGAGCCAGGCGGCCGCGCCTGCCGGCACTACCAAAGGGCGGTCTTCATGCTGAATTTCGACCGGGACCGCACCGGCGCGGCCGAGGAGCTGGAAAAGGCCCTGGCCATCGAGCGCCACCCGAGGCCTTTGGTCATGCGCGGCAACCTTTCGTCGCGGGTCGGCGATTTCGAGGAGGCTCTGCGCGATTTCGACGAGGCCGTCACCCTGGCTCCCGCTGACCCGGTGGCGCTGAGCGCCCGGGCCCGGGGCCGGATGCGCATGGATGACGCGGCCGGCGCGGCCGAGGATTTCGCCAAGGCCTTCGCCATAGAACCTCCCGAGACCTATGAGCCCTGGGTCGAGCTGGCCGAGGCCAGCTCGCGCGCAGGCGCACTGGAGCAGGCCATCGCCGCCTACGGCCGAGCCCTGGAATTCGGCGGCAACTGCGTCGTGTCCCTGCGCCGGGCGCTCGCCCGGGAGAAGGCCGGCGACATCACGGGCGCCCTGCAGGACCTCGACCTCGCCGCCGCGGCCCCCGGCCTCAAGGACCAGGTCGCCAAGGCCCGCCAGCGCCTCGCCGCCGGTTAGTTGAGTGACAGGCACTAATGTTCATATCTTGGTCCTGTGGCAGTGCTCCTCAAATCCGTGCATTTCGAGTGGCCGGGCGGCGGACCGGTATTCCAGGGGCTCAGCCTCTCGCTCGAGTCCGGCCGCAAGTACGGCCTCATCGGGCCCAACGGCATCGGCAAGTCCACTCTGGCCCGCCTGGGCCATGACCTCGAACAGGCTTCCCGCGAACGGGACAAAGCCGCAAGCGCGCGCAGCGACAAGCTCCGCGCCCAGGAGAAACGCATGCGTCACGCAGCCAAGGCCGCTCCCAAGACCGGGCTCCCCAAGATACTCATCGGCAAGCGCAAGCGCAGAGCGCAAAAAACCCTCGGCAAGATCCGCAAGGCCGCGGACGCGGAGCTCGTGGACAAGGCCGATTCCGCCCTTCCCGGCACCAAGCAGGTCTTCGAGGCCCGGGACCTGAACTTCCGCTACCAGGGCGCGAAGCAGGACCTCTGGAAGAACAGCGTCAATTTCGACATGAACGGGCCGGGCCGCATCAGCATCTCGGGAGCCAACGGCTCGGGCAAGACCACGCTCCTCAATCTCCTGACCGGGTTCAAAAAGCCCGATGGCACGATATCCGGAACCTTGAAAGTCGGCGATGTGGCCTACGGGTTCGTGGACCAGCAATCCAGCCTGCTGGATGAAGCGCGCAGCGTGCTCGACAACGTCCGCGCCGGCACCAAGAAGAGCGAGGCCGAGGTCCGCAACCTGCTCGCCCAGTTCCTGTTCCCGGGCACAGTTCACGATGGCATACTCGGTCCGGACACCGTCGGCGGCTCAGGGGGATTCAGGTGTTCCCGAGCCGTCCGGATGGCGTCATGCAGACGCTTCTCCAACGCCTTGCAGAGCATGCCGCCGATCTTCTTGCCGAGCATGCGGACACTCCATCCTTCAAGGCGGCACAATTCCGCGTAGAAATCCCGCTTCAAACGATCATCGATGTAGATGAGAGTCCTGAAATGGGACCAACTCAATTGTCTCCACAGTGTGGAGACGATCTTCTCATCAGGGAATACCTCGGCGAATCGCATCATGTGGCGCAGCCCCTTCTCTGAGAAGCCCTGGCCGTAGTCTCGGACCAATTTTGCAGACAGTGTCTGCAAAATCCTCCCGCCATATTCCCCCCGCTTTCCCGCAAGGATATCCTGGCTGATGCGCTTCCCGATGTTCCAATAGAGCAGAGCAAGCCCCGCATTGACGGTTTGGGCCACCTGTGAGCGGGCGGTCTCGATCAGGTTTCGGATATCCTTCTGCAGGCTCGCCATCGCCGGCCCGGGCAATGATAGATCCCCTCGTTCCATACCCCCATGTACGATCGACCCTTCGGTTTAGTTCCCAAAAAAGGCCAAAGGATGCCGTGGAATCAGGGCTGTGCCCGGGCACAGCTCAGCCTTCTTCGCCGCGCTTGAGGCGCTGGATCAGGGGTAGGTCCTTCATGATGCTCTTCCAGCGCCGCTTGTTCTTGGCGTCTTCGACCGGGTCCTCGCGGCGGCGCTGATACTCCTGCTCTTTAAGTAGTTTTACGTAATTGTCGTAATGCGGCTGGGAGAGCCGCCCGTCCGTCAACGCCGCCAGCACCGCGCAGCCCAGCTCATCCAGATGCCGGCAATCGCGGAACCGGCATTCCCCCGCCAGGGTCGAGATGTCCACGAACGCCCGCTCGATCCCGGAGCCGGCGTCTGACAGCTTCAGCTCACGCAGTCCGGGCGTGTCGATGAGCAGTCCGCCCCCCGGGAGCATGAACATCTGCCGGGACGTCGTCGTGTGCCGTCCCCGCTTGTCCGATTCCCGCACCGCGCCCAGCTTCTGGACCCCGTTCCCCATCAGCCGGTTGAGCAGGGTGGACTTGCCCACCCCCGATGAGCCGAGCATGACCGCGGTCTGTCCCGGCACAAGAAAGCCTCCCAGCGAGTCGACTCCCTGTCCCGACAGCGCGCTCAGCCCAAGCACCTCCACCCCGGGAAACGCCGACTCCACCGACGCCAGCAGGCCTACTCTGTCCGGACAGAGTTCTATCTTGTTGATCAGGATGACCGGCCGGGCTCCCCCGGCCCATATCATCGCGAGGTAACGCTCCAAGCGGCGAGGGTTGAAGTCGCGGTCCACCGTGGTCACCACGAACGCCGTGTCCACGTTGGCGGCCAGCACCTGCTCGGAAGAAGTCTTGCCGGCACGACCGCGCGCGATGACGCTCTTGCGCTCAAGCACCGCGACCACGATACCCAGCCCGCCGTCCGGGGACAGCCGGACAGCCAGCCAATCCCCGACTGCCGGCAATTCCCCCGGCCCCAGAGCCGAGAAGCGGAGCTTGCCCGACAGCTCTACGGGGAGCTCCCCGGCTTCCGTTACCGCAAGACAGCGGCCCCGCTGCTGCGAGACTACGCGGGCAGGGACTTCCTCGGACGCACCCAACTGATTTGCGAAATACGAGTTCCAGCCGTAAGCGGCCAGCGATTCCATTTGAGTCTCCTAAAGGTGATGGTCACAAGGCAGGCCAAAGCATGGCCTGCGGCCCCAGGTCACCCGGAGACGGTAGTGCGGCGAGGAAGACTAAACGGGCGACCTAAAGCCGAGGACCACGACCGAGACGGCAATCTCCGACATCCACCCTCCAGTGCTGCTTCCCGAAGTATAACAGCCGCCCCCCGGTATTTCAACGGCCTGACCCAGGATCCCCTCTCCCCGGAATCATTCCGGTTTGAAGCCGATCTCCCGCGGCGGTTGCCCAGTGGGTGGTTCGGTGAACTCCCGAATGGCATCGAACACGACTTTGAACTGGGCGTCGTACTTCTGCTCCAGTTCGTCGAGCTTGTGTGCCAGGTCTTGGTGGGATGATAGGATGTTCCTGAGTTGTACGAATGTCCGCATGATCCCGACGTTGACGATGATTGCTTGCTCGCTGTTCAGGACGCTGGATAGCATCGCTATACCCTGTTCCGTGAAAGCGTAAGCCGGCCTCCGGATACCCATTGTGCCCTTGGAATTGGATGTCGCAATTTGCGACCTCCATTTCGCCGATCGACTCCCCGAATCAGTTCCCTTTGCAGTGCGGGCAGAGGACGGTCCCAAACTTGATGACCCAAATTGGGTCGTCGAGTTGTGACGATAATATCGGCGCTTCTCGTAAATCAGCCTCGGCACAGACCGGGCGCATGGGTGACGGGGCTAGGGGAAGGCGGTCTGACCCTCGGGGGCGGACTTCGAAGGGCGGGGTCGAATCGGACCGGCACCACGCCGGTACAGGCGCTTGACACCGATTGACCGCTTGCGCCGACTTCGCTATAACTGATTCAGCCCAGAAATGACAGCGACAGCTGCCGCCGAACATGCCCTCGAGATGATCCTCACTCCCGCGGGCCGCCTCCGAGTCGAATCCCTGGAGTCGGCGGGCCCCGGTCTCTGCCTGCTGTCGGAGGCGACGGCCCACGGGATCATGGCCGCCTTCGAGAAGGGCTCCGCCGAGGGCCTGCTCCGCCTGGCGACGGGCGATCCCCAGACCGCCCTCCCGGCCGGGTTCGCGTTCTGGAAGGAATTCGGCGGCCGCTTCCTCACGGCGCTGTGCCATGTCCCCGAGACGGTCGGCGCGGAGATCGGGCCCGTGCCCCCGGCCGAGGCCGCCGAGATGGAGCGGCTCTGGCAGTCCGCGCCGCCTATGCGCGGGGCCGAATACCTGAACGCCGGAGTCATGACGGCCCTATGGGCGGAGTTGGATCGGCACGTGCGCGGCGAGGCGGCCGCGGGCAAGGGCGGGCTCTCCGCTTGGATCCGGGACCACGCCCCCCTCTGGCATCGCGTCGGCCGAGTCTGTTTCCATCTGGCGGAGAATAAACGAGATCCCGAGCGGCCTTTCGCCTTCCTGGCCACCTACGCGCCGCGCATATCCAGCCAAGGCCGGGTGCAGTATCAGCCCCTCTCGCGAGCGCTCGAGGAATACGCCGGCGCGAAGAACGAGGCGGGGCTGGAAAAGCTCCTGACGCCGGTACAGCGCGCGGCCGAGAAAAGCGCGTTCGCCCGCGAGCTGGTGGACTCGGGAGAGGTATTCCATCCGCTCGCCTGGACGGCGGCCGACGCCTATCGCTTCCTCCAGGATGCGCCCGTCCTCGAAGAGGCGGGGCTGCTGCTGCGCGTCCCCGATTGGTGGAAGAAGCGGCCGCGACCGACCGTGCGGGTGACCGTGGGGGACCGGGTCGCGGGACGATTCGACGCCGGAGCCATGCTCGACTTCAAGGTCGAGGCCGCGCTGGACGGGGAAGCCCTCTCCGCCGCGGAGTGGCGGCGATTGCTGAAGGCCGAGTCGGGCCTCGTCATCCTGAAGGGCCGCTGGGTCGAGGTGGACCGCGAGAAGCTGGCTCAGGCCATGGCGCACTGGGAGAAGGTCCGCAAGGCCGCGGGGGAGGACGGCATCTCTTTTCTGCAGGCCATGCGGCTGCTCTCCGGCGCGCCCATGGACATGGCCGGCGCCGGCGAGAATGACGCCGCGCGCCGCTGGGCCTTCGTCGAGGCCGGCGAGACCCTGGCCGGCATATTGCGGGAGCTGCGCGAGCCGCGGGCCCTGGATGACCGGGCGCTCGGCAGCGACCTCAAGGCGGAACTGCGGCCTTATCAGCGCGCCGGCGTGGGGTGGCTGCGCTTTCTGGCGCGCCTGGGCCTGGGCGCCTGCCTCGCCGACGACATGGGCTTGGGGAAGACCGTGCAGGTCCTGGCGCTCCTGCTCATCCTCAAGCGCGAGGCCAAGGATGAACCCGTGCCGGCGCGTCCTTCGATCATCGTGCTGCCGGCCTCGCTCCTGGCGAATTGGCGGGCCGAGATCGCGCGTTTCGCGCCGACGCTGACCGTGAAGTTCGTCCATCCCGCGGAGATGGAGGCGCGGGAGATCGCCGCCATCTCCCGGGCGCCGGCCAAGGCACTGGCGGGAGTGGACGCCGTGTTCACCTCCTACGGGATGCTCCTGCGCCAGCCCTGGCTCAAGGAAGTGTCCTGGCGGCTGGCGGTCATCGATGAGGCCCAGGCGATCAAGAATCCCCATTCCCGGCAGACCCGCGCGGTCAAGGAACTCCGCGCCGGCTCGCGCGTGGCCCTGACCGGAACGCCCATCGAGAACCGGCTCTCCGATCTATGGTCGCTGTTCGATTTCCTCTGCCCGGGACTCCTGGGCTCCCTCAAGGAGTTCGACGCGTTCGCCCGGGACCTGGGGGATCGGGAGGCGGATGCCTACGCTCCTCTGCGGGCCCTGGTGCGGCCGTACATCCTGCGCCGCCTCAAGACGGACAAGACCGTGATCTCAGACCTCCCGGACAAGACCGAGGTCGTGGCTTTCTGCGCGCTCACCCGCAAGCAAGCCGCGCTCTATCAGGAATCGGTGGAGGAGCTGCGGCGGCGGCTCGAAATCGTCGATGGGATCGAGCGGCGCGGCACGATCCTCGCGTTCCTCATGCGCTTCAAGCAGATATGCAACCATCCGGCCCAGTGGCTGGGGACGGGGGACTACGTTCCCGACGAGAGCGGCAAGTTGCAGCGCCTGCGGGAGATCGCGGAGGAGATCGCTTCGCGGCAGGACAAGGCGCTGATCTTCACGCAATTCCGCGAAATGACCGGGCCGTTGGCTGAAGTCCTGGCGGGCGTCTTCGGCCGGCCGGGCGCGATCCTGCACGGCGGGGTGCCGGTGAAGAAACGCCAAGCCCAGGTCGATGCTTTTCAGGCCGAGGACGGGCCGCCGTTCTTCGTCCTGTCCCTCAAGGCCGGCGGCACCGGCCTCAACCTCACCGCGGCCTCGCACGTCGTGCACTTCGACCGCTGGTGGAACCCGGCCGTGGAGAACCAGGCCACGGACCGGGCCTTCCGCATCGGTCAGAAGCGGAACGTCATGGTCCACAAGTTCGTCTGCCGGGGGACGATCGAGGAGAAGATCGACGCGCTGATCCGCGATAAGACGGATCTCGCGAAGGACCTCCTGGAGTCCGGGGCGCAGGCGATGATGACGGAGATGAAAGACGACGAACTGCTGAAGTTCGTCGCGCTCGACATGCATCGAGTCTCCGTGGGCGGCGATTAAAGGAGGATTTCAATGGGATGGGGATGGGGATGGCGTCCGTACGTGCCGGTCGCGCAGAGGCGGCGCAAGGCGATCCTTCAGATGGAGAAGCTGCGTAAGAAGGGCGCGGCCATCGCGCCGGTCCGCATCGAGGGGCGGCAGATCGCGCGCACCTTCTGGGGCAAGGCTTGGTGCGAGCATCTCGAAAAGTTCAGCGACTACGAGAACCGCCTGCCTCGCGGCCGGACTTACGTCCGCAACGGCGCGGTCTGCCACCTGGAGATCAGGAAGGGCGAGGTTTGGGCCAAGGTGATGGGGTCCCATCTGTATGAGGTGCAGGTAAAGGTGAAGACCCTCCCGGAGGACCGTTGGAAGACGGTGAAGGAGCGCTGCGGCGGGAAAGTCGCCTCCCTTCTGGACCTCCTGCGCGGAAGGCTCTCCGAGCGCGTCATGGAGGTCGTCACCGATCGCGACAGCGGGCTCTTCCCCCGGCCGAAGGAGATATCGTTGGCCTGCTCCTGCCCGGACTGGGCCGAGATGTGCAAGCACGTGGCCGGGGTCCTCTACGGGGTGGGCGCGCGCCTGGACGAAAGGCCGGAGCTGCTCTTCCTGCTGCGCGGGGTGGACCACAAGGAACTCGTCGGCTCGGCGCAGGCCGGCAGCGTCATCGCCAGGGGAAAGAAAGGCGGCAAGCATAAGAAGCTCGCGGATGGGGATCTGGGTGAGGTGTTCGGGATAGAGCTGGCGGCTCCGCCGCGAAAGGCGCATTCGGCCCGGGGTGGTCGCCGGACCGCGAGGCGTTTGGGAAGACGCGGGAGATAGGACTTGTCTCCGGATCTAGTTCGGACTTCCGTGGTGTGTTGCGGATATGCAGGCTCCGGTGATTCCCGCAGGATGCGCCCGGCTCGCGGCTTCGCGGAATGTGGACCCCGAGCGGGCGCAATTCAACAGAACAGCTCGTTCACTCCGTCTTTCCAAGGGAAAAGCGAGATGTCGCCGAGGTCTTTGCGGACCTCTCCCAGGTAGAACACCGCCTGACGGTGCTTTTTGCCGTGGAATTCCCGGAAGCTGCGCAGCCCTCTGAGGTCCTCCGTCCGGACGTGCGACGAGGCCTTGAGCTCGATGGCCCAGGTCTGCGGGCCGCGTTCGAAGATGAGGTCTGCCTCGGCGCCGTTCTCGGTGCGATAGCTGCTGAGCCGGACGTCCTGGTCCCGGGCCGCGGCTTCGTCGAATATCTGGTTGAAGACCAGGTGCTCGAAGAGGGCTCCGATCCGTCGAGGCCTGGAAGTTCGCCAGGAGCCCGTTAAGGACGCCCGTATCGAAGAAGAAGAACTTCGGATGCTGCACCAGGCGTCTGCGCGCGCTCGAGCCGAACGGGTCAGCCCGCCTTACCAAGAGGCAGTCCTCGAGTATCTCAAAGAAGCGGACCGCCGACTGCCGGGGGATCTGGGAGGTCGACGCGAGTTTGGACAGATCAAGGAACTTCCCGGACCACGCAGCCGCGGCATAGAGGTCGCTTCGCGGGAAAGGTCGACCGTGAGGTCGGGACGGAGGCTCGCGATGAGGGTGGATTTCCCGGTTTGCCGCGGGCCCAGCAGGAGCAGGCTCCTTTGCGAAGCGGCCAGGACCGGACCCAAGCTTCTTGCAATCCTGTGGTTAGTTTACGTGCATATTTACCCGCAGGCAATACATTTCACGTGGTACTGTAAACCCGTCCCGTTGGGGCTGGCGGCCATGCCATATATACAATCGTGGCGGGCGTTTGGTTCCCCAATCTTAGGGATGCCGGACTCTGCCCAGACACCGTTGGCCAACGCACCCGCCCGAAAGTTTTCTCGCCGCGCAGGCAATGAAGCGTTATGGCAGTAAAGTTTAATTAATATATTGACAATTAAACTTTGGCGGTCAATAATTACATTATGACCGAGAATATCCCAGGGAAAAGTCCCCGAGCAGGCCGCTGGGAGCGACAGCCCGGGCCGGAGCCATACTACTGCTTTCTCCCGGCCCCTTTGCCGCCGAACCCGCCGATCCAATATAGCGCCGAACTGCAGGCCTTGACCGAAAAAGCCGGCAGGGCTCTCGGGCGGCTCGATTCCATCACAGCCCATCTGCCGAACCCGGAACTCCTGCTCTATACCTACATCAGAAAGGAAGCCGTGCTTTCCTCGCAGATCGAGGGCACGCAGTCCTCCCTCTCGGACCTGCTGTTGTTCGAGAGCACGGAGGCTCCCGGCGTGCCGAAGGGGGATGTGGGCGAGGTCTTGAACTACGTGGCCGCTCTCGAGCACGGGGTCAAAAGGCTCAAGGAACTGCCCATCAGCCTGCGGCTCATCAGGGAGATCCACGCGATCCTCCTCCAGGGCGGCCGCGGCAACTGTAAGGAGCCGGGGGAATTGCGGCGCTCGCAGAATTGGATCGGCGGCAGCCGGCCGGGCAATGCCCGGTTCGTGCCGCCGCCGCCGCAGGAAGTGCTCCCCGCCCTGGGGGCGCTCGAGAAGTTCATCCATGGCGAGCCGGCGCAGACCCCGACCTTGATCAAGGCCGGCTTGGCGCATGCGCAGTTCGAGAGCATCCATCCGTTCCTGGACGGCAACGGCCGTCTGGGGCGGCTGCTCATCCCGTTCATCATGATCGCGGAGGGGGCGCTCTCTTCTCCGCTCCTGTATCTGAGCCTGTACTTCAAGGTGCGGCGGGCGGAGTATTACGAGGCCCTCCAGCGTGTGCGCACGGACGGGGACTGGGAGGGGTGGCTGGCGTTCTATCTGGACGGGATCGCCGAGGTGGCCAACCAGGCGAGCGATACGGCCGCCAAGCTGACCGGCATCTTCCGGGAGCATGCCGCCGCCATCGAGGGGCTGGGCCGGTCGAAGGCCACGGCCTTGAGGGTGCATGATCTGTTCAAGAAACGCTGCGTCCTT
>Ga0154315_1029_pt1 | contig 62847 bp, 55 predicted proteins | sample RifGroA2_FD_105609 | JGI IMG/M metagenome (GOLD analysis project Ga0154315, IMG submission 105609) | Elusimicrobia bacterium GWA2_69_24
CTAAGTGTGCCCGGGCACAGTTCCCTCAGCCCGCGAATCCGGCGCGTAGTGATATACTGGTCAGGCTACTCATGAGTTGGCGCAAAATCATGAAAATGCAGTCACGGTCACCCAGAATGCGGAAACGGTTTAAAGGCGCTTGCCTGATGGCGATCACCGCATTATTCTTTGGCCTGAGAGATGCCGCAGCTGATGATGGCCCATTCATGATGTCGTTCTCTGGGACTCCGCAACCGATGAACGACGTTCAGATAGAGCTCAGAAAACAAACAACGATTATCACTTTGACCACGAACTCATACACAGTTGAGTCCACTTTTGAATTCTTTAACCACGGAGCGACAAAGCGCGTTCTTGTCGGGTTTCCCGAAACCGCAGATACTCGGGAGAGTAACTTCTTCGATTTTTCTACGCAGGTGAATGCAAAGAGTGTTACCCCAAAAGTGACCCCGTGGAAACTGATCGGCGGAACGGGAGGGGAGTATGACCCGGACAACAACTATTCTCGGCTATGGACTAAGAAGGTAAGGTTCCCAGCCCATACCATCATCACAACGCGCGTTGCCTACGGCTCGAAATACTCGCCCGATTCGAGTATCAGTGGATACTCCGTGTTCTATGACATTGCAACGGGACGATTGTGGAAAGACAAGATTGGGAAACTGGCTGTCATCATCAGATTCAATGATGACGCTTTTCCATTCATCTGGCTTCGTGGGAGAATCTTCTCGGGATACCATTTGGTCGGTGAATTATCAGAAATTGCCGAGAACATCTCGGAAGACAAGACGGATGCTGTGCCTCTGAAGTTTCGTCGGACCTTGAATGAAATGACTTGGGAGCTAACCGACTTTGAGCCGAGAGAAGGCTGCATGATTAACATTGGCCTCATCGCTCGCAGCATCGATGAGATTGATGCTCGACTGAAACCCGAAAGCGATAACAAGCCAGTTTTGGAGGCTTACTGGCCCTATTGGGGCAGCCTTTTTCAAGTAGCCAGAACTACTAGTCCCGAGCAATACTCGGCATATGAGCAAGCGGTGAAAAGCGGCGTCGAAGCGGATTATTGGCTGCGCAAATACATATTCTGGGAATGAGGGAGATCTTTCCCGACTGAGAAGGAGGAGTAGCCAGGGTGGAACTGTGCCCGGGCACAGTCGACCAGTCGAGCAGTTGACCGCGGGCATACCAGGCATGGCGCGGATTTGATATAGTTACCACCGCCGAAGTGCACAACGCCAGCGCCGCGCCAACGCCGACGTCACCCCCCGAACCTCCAGGCCGCGCTGTTTCCGCCCCATCCCTCATCCAGGCAGGCCAGCCATGAACGCATTGCTCGCTCTAGAAGACGGGACGGTTCTGCGCGGCCGCTCTTGCGGCGCCCCCGGGGAGGCCTCCGGGGAGATGGTCTTCAACACCTCCCTGACCGGCTACCAGGAGGTCCTCACCGACCCCTCCTACAAAGGCCAGGTCGTGCTGATGACCTACCCCCTCATCGGCAATACCGGCATCACGAACTCGGACCACGAGTCGCCGCGTCCCCGCCTGGAGGCCCTGGTCGTCCGGGAGCTCTGCCGGACGCCCTCCAACTGGGAATCGGTGGAAAGCGTGCCGGACTTCCTGCTGCGGCACGCCATCCCGGCCATCGAGGGCGTGGACACCCGGGCCCTGACTTTGCGCCTGCGCGCGAAGGGCTCTTTGCGCTGCATCCTCTCCACCACGGACGCCGACGAGCGGCGCCTCGTGCGCCGGGCGCGCGCCCTGCCCCCGACCGTGGGCGTGGACCTGGCCCAGACCGTCACCTGCGCCGAGCCCCGCGTCTGGAGCGAGCCGCTCGCGGAGGTCCCGCTGGGCTGGCCCATGGCCTTCCCGCGGTCCCCGCATGTCGTCGTGCTCGACCTCGGGGTCAAGAACGGCATCCTGCGCTGCCTGGCCTCTTTGGGCTGCCGGGTCACCGTGGTCCCGGCCCGCACCACGGCCGCGGAGATCATGACCCTTTTCCCCGACGGGGTGCTCCTGTCCAACGGCCCGGGCGACCCGGAGCCCATCGCCTACGCCGTGGAGACCATCCGGCGGCTCCTGGAAGAGCGCGTCCCGCTCTTCGGCATCTGCCTGGGCCATCAGCTCCTGGGCCTCGCGCTGGGGGGGAAGACCTTCAAGCTCAAGTTCGGGCACCACGGGGCCAACCACCCGGTCAAGGACCTGGCCACCGGCCGCATCGCGGTCACGACCCAGAACCACAACTTCTGCGTGGACCTGAAGTCGCTCCCCGACCAGGTGCGCACGACCCACCTCAACCTCAACGACGGGACCTCGGAGGGGATGATGCACACCCTCCTCCCCGCCTTCTCGGTGCAGTACCATCCCGAAGCCTGCGCCGGGCCGCACGATTCGCGCTACCTCTTCGCGCGTTTCGGCGAGCTGATGGCCGAACGGATGAGCAAGAACCAAGGAGCCCTCGCCAATGCCAAAAAGGACTGACATCAGCAAGATCCTGGTGCTGGGCTCCGGCCCGATCGTCATCGGGCAGGCCTGCGAATTCGACTACTCCGGGACGCAGGGGCTCAAAGCCCTGCGCGAGGAGGGCTACGAACTGGTCCTGGTCAACTCCAACCCGGCCACCATCATGACCGACCCCGCGTACTCCGACCAGACCTACGTGGAGCCGCTCACCCCCGAGATCGTGGAGAGCATCATCGCGCGCGAACGGCCGCAGGCCCTGCTCCCGACCCTCGGCGGACAGACCGCCCTGAACCTGGCCGTGGCCCTGGGCGAGCGCGGGGCCCTGCGCCGGCACCGCGTGGAGCTCATCGGCGCGCCGCTGGACGCCATCCGCAAGGCCGAGGACCGGCAGCTCTTCAAGGAAGTGATGGGCGCGGCGGGCCTCGACCTGCCCAAGAGCCTCATCCTCACCGACATCGCCGACGTGCGCTCCGCGGCCCGCGAGCTGGGTTTTCCCATCATCGTGCGCCCCTCCTTCACCTTGGGGGGGACCGGCGGGGGGATCGCCTACAACCTCGAGGACCTGCTGCGCCGCGTCCATTCCGCCCTCGACGCCAGCCCGGTCAAGAAGGTTCTCCTGGAGGCCTCGGTCATCGGCTGGAAGGAGTACGAGCTCGAGGTCATGCGCGACGCCAAGGACAACTTCGTGGTCATCTGCACCATCGAGAACATCGACCCCATGGGGGTGCACACCGGGGACTCCATCACCGTGGCCCCGGCCCAGACCCTCACGGACCGGCAGTACCAGGCCATGCGCGACGACGCCCGCACGGCGATCAGCGCCATCGGGGTCGCGACCGGCGGCTGCAACGTGCAGTTCGCCGTGGACCCCGCGACCGGCCGCCGGGTCATCATCGAGATCAACCCCCGCGTCTCGCGCTCCTCGGCCCTGGCCAGCAAGGCCACGGGGTTCCCCATCGCCAAGATCGCGGCCAAGCTCGCGGTGGGCTACACCCTCGACGAGATCCCCAACGACATCACCCGCAAGACGCCGGCGTGCTTTGAGCCCTCCATCGACTACGTGGTGACCAAGATCCCGCGCTTCGCCTTCGAGAAGTTCGGCCGGGAGTTTCCGCTCGACACCGCGATGAAGAGCGTGGGCGAGGTCATGGCCTGCGGCCGGACCTTCAAGGAATCCCTGCAGAAGGCCCTGCGCGCCATCGACACGGGCGCCGAGGGGCCGGACCGCACCCCGCCCGCCGACGAGCGGGATTTCCGCGAGTGGCTGGGCACGCCCTCCTCGGACCGGATATTCCGCATCCGGGCCGCCCTGCAGCGCGGCCTGACCCCCGAAGCCGTCTCAGAGGTCACGCGCATCGACCCCTGGTTCCTCCGCCAGTTCGCGGAGCTCACCCGCTTCGAGCAGATCGTCGCGGCAGGGGGGATGAAGGCCTTCTCCCCCGCGCTCCTGCGCGAAGCCAAGGAGCTCGGGTTCTCCGACGCGCAGCTGGGCCGCCTCCTGGGCAAGAAGGAAGACGTTCTGCGCGCCCTGCGCGCGAAACACGCCCTGCGGCCCTCCTTCAAGCTCGTGGACACCTGCGCGGGCGAGTTCGAGGCCTCCACACCCTACTTCTACTCCACCTACGACGGGGAGAACGAGGTCGTCCCCTCGCGCAGCAAGAAGAAGATCGCCATCCTGGGCTCCGGCCCCAACCGCATCGGGCAGGGCATCGAGTTCGACTACTGCTGCGTGCACGCCGCCCTCGCGCTCCGCGAGCTCGGCATCGAGACGGTGATGATCAACTGCAACCCCGAGACCGTCTCCACCGACTACGACATCTCGGACCGCTTGTACTTCGAGCCCCTCACCCTGGAAGACGTGCTGGGCGTGCTGGAGCTCGAAAAGCCCATGGGGGTCATACTGCAGTTCGGCGGCCAGACCCCGCTCAACCTGGCAGCACCCCTGGCCAAGGCCGGGATCAAGATCCTGGGGACCTCCCCCGCGGCCAGCGACGTCGCGGAGGACCGCCGGCGCTTCGGCGCCCTCATCCGCCGCCTGGGGATCCCCGCCCCCGAATGGGGCATGGCCCGCACCGTGGCCCAGGCCCGGACCCTGGCCCGCCGCATCGGCTATCCCGTGATGCTGCGCCCCAGCTTCGTCCTGGGCGGCCGCGCCATGGAGATCGCCTACGACGACGCGGATCTGAGGCTCTTTGCCGCCAAGGCCCTCGCGGCCAGCAAGCACCACCCGGAGCTGCTCATCGACCGCTTCCTCTCAGACGCCACCGAGGTGGACGTCGACGCGGTCTGCGACGGGCATGACGTGTTCATCGGCGGGATCATGGAGCACATCGAGGAGGCCGGGATCCACTCCGGCGACTCGGCCTGCACCCTGCCCCCGCATTCCCTCACGCGCGAGCAGATCGAGCGCATCCTGGAGCACACCCGCCGCCTGGCCAAGGGCCTCAAGGTGGTGGGGATGCTCAACATCCAGTTCGCCATCAAGGACCACGCGGTCTACCTGCTGGAGGCCAACCCCCGGGCGTCGCGGACCGTGCCCTTCGCCAGCAAGGCGACCGGCGTGCCGCTGGCCAAGATCGCGGCCAAGGTCATCGCGGGCAAGACCCTGCGCAGTCTCCTCCCCAAGGTCCTCATGGAGCAGAAGTTTCCGAACCTCCCCTACGCCGCCACCAAGGCGGTGGTGCTCCCGTTCATCAAGTTCCCGGGCATCGACCCCCTGCTCGGGCCCGAGATGAAGTCCACCGGGGAAGCCATGGGGATCGCCAAGGACTTCCCGACCTCCTTCGCCAAGAGCCAGGAGGCCGTGGGCATGGCCCTGCCCTCCGAGGGCTCGGTGTTTTTGAGCGTGCGCGACGAGGACAAGGCGGCCATACTCCCCATCGCGGCCCAACTCCGCCAGCTGGGCTTCATCCTGCACGCGACCGAGAACACGCAGTCCTTCCTGACCCGGCACGGCATCGACGCGCACCGGATCTTCAAGCTCGGCGAGGGCAAGCCCGACGTGGTGGACCTGATCAAGCAGCGCAACGTGAGCCTGGTCATCAACACCCCTTCGGGCAAGCGCGCCAAGTCCGACGGCTTCGCCATCCGCCGCAACTCGCTCGACTTCGGGGTGCCCATCATCTCCAACATCAACTCCTGCCAGGCCGCCGTGCAGGCCATCGCGGCCCTGCGCCGCTCGCCCTTGAGCGTCACCCCCATGCAGGAGCGCTACCGGGACCTGGCCTACGAGACCTAAGGGCTTCGCCCCTCGTGTCGAAATGGCCATTGATCCCTTCCCGGCCGACGCCTGAGCCGGGAACCGAACCCTTGTGCCCCGCTAATGGTGGAGGATTTCCGCACCCTCCACGGCACTCTGGAGCGTCCGAAGAGCTGCTTGATCAGCTTGAAGGTCCCGGAGACGGACCAGTGTAGTGAGTTATGAGTCCAATCACATTCGTCACCCCGGCGAAGGCCGGGGTCCAGGCGCCAGAACAGGTGTTTTGAATCCGTTCCTCACGCTGGATACCGGCTTTCGCCGGTATGACGGCTAGCCCGAACCTTCTGAGCGACTGTGCCCGGGCACAGTCCGGGGGGGCCCGCCGCTGGATAAGATGGACGAGCCAGCAACCCCCAGTGTAGTGAGTTATGAGTCCAATCACATTCGTCACCCCGGCGAAGGCCGGGGTCCACTGGCGGGATGGGTCTTCTTGCCCAACCCCGCTTAGGCTCTTTTCCGGCCCGCCTCTAGGTCCCAATCCCGCTGTCCTCCGGGCGCGGGAAGGCTAGACTATGTCCATGCCCTCTGCGCGCAAGTCCGGCCGTGCCGCCCGCGATGCCTGCCTGGCTCTGCTGGCCTGGCCTCTAGCAACCGCCTCGGCCCAGCTTTCTCTGGGCCCGGGCCTCGGCGGAGCCTCGGCTGCAGCCGGTCTGCCCGTTCAGGTGGCCATGGCCTGGGCCGTATCCATCCGGGACCCGCTGCAAGGCATCGACCTGGACTCGGTACTTCCCGACCTGAGGTCCTGCATGTCCGGGCTCGGCAGACTGGACCTGACCCAGCCGGAGCATTGGGCCCCCATCGAACCGGTGCTTTCCGAACTTTCCGCCAGCGGGCTCGGCCCGAAGGAATTCTCGGCCCTGGGACCGGCGCGCCGCCAGGAGGTGCTGGTCGCGGCCGTGTCCCGGGTCGCCGACTCTAAGCGCGCGCGGGCGGCCTTGCTGATCCTGCGCACCGGCACCGGCAGGATAGAGGACCATGTCCTCGAGTCCGTGGAAACCGAGTCCCACAGCCTGCGGCGGGATTCCCTGTTCCTCACCGAGCGCCTGCTTCGGGACGTCGACAGCATCGCCCGGCAGGCGTCACGCCAACGGGCCGAGCGGGAGCGCGCCCGGGTGCTCTCTTCCGCTCAGGAAACGGCGCGCCGGCTCGGGCAGATGAAGGAGGACTCCGCCGCGGATCAGGTCGTCAGAACCGTCCTAGCTCCAGACGGCCGGCGCGTGCGCCTGGTGCGCCGCGGCACCGTTTACCAGGTCTTCTATGAAGGAGAGACGGAAGCCCTCGTCCGCTACGACATCGCGGACCTCGATAGCGATGGCATCCCCGCCTTCACCGTCGAGCGCGGCGGCCGGCGCGGGCTCCACATCAATGGCCGAGTCTTCTGGGAAGACGGCGTCTACTGATCGCCTTGTCTTCTTTAAGAGCGGCCGCCCTCCTGGCCCTGACTCTGTCCTGGCCCGGTCGGGACGAGATACCCTGAAAGAACTCGTCCCTGGGCGGTTCGGCCGAACCTGACGCAACAATACCCTATGTTACGCGCTCCGCGGACTTCGCACCCTTATTGGGATTACGAGTTACGACGCCTCACGGCGGCCGTCCTGCTCGCGCTTCTCGCTGCGGGGGCGGCCGCGGCGGAGCCCGGACTCACGCGGGTCTTCATCGACTGCTACGCCTGCGACCTCGACTACATCCGCACCGAGATCCCCTTCGTGGACCAGGTACGGGACCCGGAGCAGGCCCAGGTGCACGTGCTGGCCACCACCCAGCCCACGGGCGCGGGGGGGACCGAACTCACCTTCGCCTTCATCGGCCGGGAGGGCTGGGCCGGGTCGAGCGACACTTTGCGCGCGGTCTGGGCCCCGGCGGACACCGACGAAGAACGCCGCGCCGCCGTGGTCCGGACGCTCAAGCTGGGGCTCATCCGCTACGTGGCCGGCACCCCCGCGGCCAAGGACATCGCCATCACCTATTCGGGTACCGGGGCCGCCGACGCGGCCGCCGACCCCTGGCGCTCCTGGGTCTTCACCGAGAGCGTCAACAGCGCCATGAGCGGCCAGCACGCCCGGAAGTCGGTCTCGCTCAACGCCTCCCTGAGCGCCAGCCGGGTGACCGCGCCCGCGAAGATCAACCTCAACGGCTGGGTGAACTACGGCGACGAGAAGTTCGAGACGGACTCGGGCCGCATCCGCAGTGTCACCCGCGACCAGGGCGCCTACGCCCTCTGGGTCAAGAGCCTGGGGGAGCACTGGTCGGCCGGCGCCCGCGGGACCCTCAACGCCTCGACCTACAACAACATGAAGCTCGCCGTGGCCGCGGGCCCCGCGGTGGAGTACGACTTCTTCCCCTATTCCCAGTCCACCCGGCGCCAGCTGCGCTTCCTGTACGGGGTCAACTACAACTCCTACCGCTACCGGGAAGAGACCATCTACGAAAAGACCTACGAGAACCTCTACGACCATTCCCTGACGGTCTCCTTGGAGGCCACCGAGAAGTGGGGCAGCGCCTACCTGAGCCTGCAGGGCTCGCATTACCTCCACGACATCCACAAGAACAACCTGCAGGTCACCGCCGACCTGTCCCTGCGGCTGTGGGAAGGCCTTTCCCTGCGCCTCTTCGCCACGGGCTCGCGGGTCCGCGACCAGCTGTTCCTGCCGCGCGGGGGGGCCACCGAGGAGGAGATACTCCTCGAGCGCTCCGCCCTCGCCACCCAGTACACCTACAACAGCTCGGTGGGGCTCAGCTATACCTTCGGCTCCATCCACAACAACGTCGTGAACCCTCGCTTCGGCGCATGACGGCGCCCCCCAATCCTCGGCTAAAGCTGTGCCCGGGCACAGCTGCTCAGCCGAGGATCGGAGGCGCCGCCGGCCCTTGCATTATCGCCGGAGGCCGGTTATCCTTCTGATGCCATGAAGCTCGCCGGGATACTGCTGTTGCTCGCCACCGGGGCCGCGGCCCAGAACCTGCGCCTCGCCGCGCCGGTCGCCTCCGGCTTCACCGGCGCCTATGTGGGGACGGTGCAGTTCTCGCTCACCCAGGAGCCGCTCTACGCCTCCATGCTCCTCAACGGCTTCAGCCGGCACCTGCAGACGGTCCTGCCCATGCGCAATGCCTCGGACGTCAAGCGCTACCTGGAGGCCGCGGTGGCGGATTCGCCCCGCGCCATGGATTCGCTGAAGGCCTCCATGGGCCAAGCGCCCCTGGAAGCCCGGCGCGCCTCCGCCCTCCTCCTGGCCAACGGGCTGGCCCGGCCCGAGCAGTTCCGGGACATCGTGGAGAGCCTGGAGGGGGTCAAGCCCGGCCTGGGCAAGCAGGTGACTCGGCTCCTGAAGGAATCGAACAGTTCGGGGGCGCATCCGGATTTCGTGCGCCTCCTGCGCACGCTGGGGGAGGCTTCGGTCCCCGTGGGCAAGCCCTTCATCTACGATTCCAAAGGGCGGCTCGAACGCCTCTTCGACGGGACCCCCCTGCGCCGGGACGACGAGTCTTCCCTGCTCCCCGCCCAGCCGGTGCGCACCGGCGGCTACACGGGCTACGGCCCCGACGGCAAGCCCCGGCGCAACGCCCTGCTCCCCGCGCCGAAGAAGTGACCCGCCTCCTGCTGGCCCTGCTCCCGATGCTCCTCCCGCTCCCGCTGCTGGCCGAGGAGCGGGATAGGAACTTCACGCTCCAGCACGACGGAGTGGAACGTCAGTACCGCGTCCATCTTCCGCCGGGCTACGGCGACCGCGGGGCTCCCCTGCCCGTGGTCATCTATCTGCACGGCGGCGGGGGCGGCACCGTCTCGGCCTATCTGGACGGGGTCCACAAGTCGGCCGACCAGCACGGCTTCCTGCTGGCCATCCCCGCCGCGACGCGCATCGACAAGAAGCCCATGTCCTCGCGCTGGAACGGGGGCCGCTGGAAGGGCGGGGAATGCTGCGGCACGGCCGACGACATCGGCTTCCTCGCCAAGATGCTCGACGACCTGGCCCGGCGGTTCCGCGTGGATGAGCAACGTGTCTACGCCGCGGGCATCTCCAACGGCGGCCTGATGACCCACCGCGTCGCCTGCGAACTCTCCGAACGGGTCGCCGCGGTCGCCACAGTGGCCCCGGCGGCCGTGCCCCAGGACTGCGCTCCCGTTCGGCCGATCCCGGTCATGAACATCCACGGCACGAAAGACCCGTGCAATCCCTTCGACGGAAGCGACCCCAAGGGCTTCTGCGCGCGCGCCGGGTACAAGCGCATGTCCCCGGCCGAGGTGGTCGAGACCTGGAGGAAGCTCGACGGCTGCGGGGAAACCGCCGTCCCGGGGTTCCGGCGGGGCAAGGCATCCTGCACGCGCTACCCGGACTGCCGTCAGGGCGCCGAAGTCGCATTCTGCCGGGTGGACGGCATGGGGCACGCCTGGCCCGGCGGCGCCCAGTACTTCCCCGCCGGGCTCATCGGGCCGGTCTCCGAGGACATCTCGATGAATGAGATCTGGACGTTCTTCCGGGAGCATCCGCTCCCCTGAGGCCCTGCCGGGCTCAGGTCTCCCGGCTGGCGGCGCGTACGGGATCGACGAAGGAGCAGGGGACTCCCGCCAGGCATTTCCCGCACACGTCCGCCTTGCCGAGTTCCCGGTGCCGCTCCTCGTTGTGCAGGCACACCGCGTAGCAGCGCTTCCGGTCGAAGCGTTCCGCGGACAACGCGTCGCCGACGCAGCGCGCCGCGCAGCGCTGGCACGATCCGTCATGGCGGAAGAGGCAGGCCTCCCGCCCGGGCCGCGGGTCGGGCGGCAGCTCCAGCGAAGTGACGAGACTGCCCAACCTGCCGCAGCAGCCGGAGTCCGTTATGAGCATGTTGTTGAGCCCGAACCGCCCCAGCCCCGCGATGAAGGCCGCATGGCGATGCGACCAGTCGCTGACGAGCGTCTCCGGGTCGAAGTTGTGGGTCGCCGGCGTCACCGCGGCCGCGTGCCCTTCAGCCTCGAGGACCCGCTTCAGGCGCAGGGCGGCATCCCGGATGAGGGCGTTGGTCTCGATGTAGGCGAGCGCCCACTCGCGGGAAGCCGCCTTCCCGGGGACATTGCTGCGCACGACCGCGCGCGGCAGCGGGATGAAGAACGCGACCACCGTACGCGCGCCCGGGAGCAGGTCCTCCGGCAGCGCATGAGCGGGCGAGACGACCCGCTTGTTCTCCCGGAACAACGGATCGTCGGCGGCGGCGAAACCCACCAGCGGGGAACGCCCGGGGACGGATTCCCGCAGCGCCGAGATCAAGTCTTGCTTGGTCAATGGCGATGGAGCGCGGCTATGGCTACCGCCACGAATTGGCAGTCGTCGACCGGGGCGCTGAACGACAGCCGGACCGGGAACCGCCCGACCCCGGCGCCCTCGGCGGTCGATCCCTGTCGCGACAAGGTGACGTCGTAGGCCTTCGCCACGCCGGAGATCCCTCCGGCCTCGAGTTTTAGTTCGACCGGGTAGCCGCCCATGGTCCGGCCGGACACGCGGCCGGCGGAGAGGGTCACGTCCACCGGATAACCTCCGAGCATCTTGCCGGTGATGCGGCAGCCCCCGCCCTCCCGCGAAAGCGCGAGCGCGACCGGATAGCCTCCATCGGTCTTGCCGTGCACGCGGCTGCCTTCGACGGTGAGAACGACCGGAAACCCCCCATTGTTCTCACCCCGGACCTGGATGATCTCCTGGGCCGGTCCCAGGGACCCTGAGTCCGCCTGGGTCGAGTCGCCTGCGCCGGCGACCTCGGTCCTGACCCCTCGGAGAACGTCGCCGATGGAGACCCCAACCCGGTCGAAATCGACGACGGATTGCGCCCGAGAGGAAATCCCACACAGGACGAAGCCGGCTGCTGCCAGCCCCAGCGTTCTCAACGGATGTCGAGTTCCCATGCGATCCCCCTTGCACCCTGTCCTGGTATCGAGTTTAGCCGCCGCTGACGCAAAGCGGTTGGGCCAATAGGAACCTCCGTGGACGACATAGGACCCACCCGGTCTGGGATATTGGTCCCGACTGGGTCACTCCGCCGGGGCGCCGGGCCGCAGGACGGTGCGGTGCTGCACCAGGTAGATGAGGGCCGACCCCAGCAGGAAGCAAGCCACCAGGACCGACTCCACCGCCGGCAGGCCCCAGGACTGGGTGCAGCGCGCTTCGAACGAGGATATCACGGTCAGGCCGACCCAGGCGGTCAGCGTGTTGAGGCTGCCGAACACGGTCTTGTTCCCGAGGGAGGGGAACATCCGTGGGATGGTGATGATGGCCGCCATGCAGTAGATCCGGTCGAGCGTCATGAACACGGCGATGAGGGCGACGGCGGCCGCGAGCGGGACCTTGCCGAAGATGAAGAAGGGCAGGACCAGGGCCGAGCCCGCGAGGCTCGCCGGGAACACCCGGCGATGGCCCCAGCGCCGCAGCAGGCCCGGGACCAGGAAGTTGACCACCGCCTCGGCCAGGCCGATGACCAGCAGGGCCGCGCTCATGAGGTCCAAGGACAGGCCGTAGTGCCGGATGAACCAGATCCCGGCGAAGGAGTAGAAGCCGAAGTAGCACATCCGGTTCACCGTGAACCCGATGTAGTACTCCGCGGCCTGGGGCAGGCGGAAGGCCTCGGCATAGTCCGACACGATGACGCGCAGGGAGATGGGCTTCTTGGGCTCCGTCTCCGCGGGCATGCAGGCGACCAGGGCCGCCCCGCCCGCGGCCATGACCGCGCCCAGGGCCCAGAAGGGCACCTGCCAGCCCATGCGGGAGGCGGCCAGGCCCGCGGCCGGAACCCCGATGGCGGCGGCCAGGGGGCGGGCCGACATGAGCACCACGATCATGGCCGGGTAGTATTCCTTGGAGACCCCGTGGAAGGCCAGCCACCACATGACCCCGGCGATCGTGCCCGAGGCGAGCCCGAAGAAGAAGCGCGCGGCCAAGGCGGCGCCGAAGCCCCCGGCGAGCAGGAAGAGCGCGTGCGTCACGGTCAGCACGACCACGGCCGCGGCCAGGAGGCGCGAGACCCGGAAGGCCGAGGTCATGGAGGGTCCGGCCAGGACCCCGATGACGATGCCGGCGGTGCTCGCCGAGATCAGCAGCAGCACGGTGTCCAGGTCCACCCCGAAGTGCAGGTGCAGGGCGTCCACCATGGGCGAGATGGCGCTGTCCACGCACGAGAAGCCGAAGATGAGGGCGAAGGAGAAGACGACGCGGAGGCGGTCCATCAGCCCAGCGCGTCCCGCAGGCTCGCCGCGGCCCGGTCCGCGTAGCGGGGGGTATCCCCGAAGACCGCCATGGCGCAGGCGCCCCGGGCCGGGGGCATCATGATGACGGCGCCCCGCTTCAGGCCCGGGTGGTCGATCAGGACCGGTTCGCCGCCGATGCGGAGCTTCCCGGCGGCCTCGCGCAGCGCCTGCAAAGTGTCGAGTGCCGGGCGCAGGGGGAAGGCCTCGGTGTAGCGGATGTGCATGCGGCCGGCTCGGGGGCCGAAGAAGCGCCGGGCGAAGCGCATGAGGTAGCCGAAGCCGTTGTGCCGGAAGTTGCATTCCAGGGCCAGGGGGATGCTCCGCCCGGAGCCGCCCCGCAGGATGCCCCAGTCCAGGTTGATGTCGCCCCGGGCGTTCTTCGCCCGCACCTGCCGGGCCACTCGCAAAGTGAGCTCGCGGATGCGTCGGGAGGCCGCGTCATCGCGATGCGGATAGCGGAAGCCCGCCCAGCGCCCGGCCGCGAACACCTGCTCGTCCACGCCGTGGTAGCGCACCCCGCCCGACGAGATCGTGGCCAGGGAGCCGGCCACGGACGCGAAGCGCAGGAAGGGCTCCACGATCACGTCCCCGCCGCCGTACCAGCCGCGCAGGCGCCGCCGGATGGACGCCGGGGTGCCGCTCAGGTTCCCGATCCCGCCGCCGTAGCGGGTCTTCTTGACCATGATGCGGCTGCGGCGGTCCTTGCCGGCGCGGTCCATGGCCGCGCGCAGGGACTCACGGTCGTAGGCCAGGTAGCCCCGGACCGTGGGCACGCCCACCAAGGACATCAGGGCCTTGAAGTAGGCCTTGTCGTTGAGCTCCAGGATGACCCCGCTGAGCACGGCTTGCGCGGAGCAGGGGTCGAAGGGGATGCCCGTCTTGCGGGAGAGCTCGAGTATCCGGTGCGACTGGTAGTACGGCTCCAGCTGCCAGCCGCCCGCTTTCCCCAGGCCGCGCAGCTCGGCGAAGATGCCGCGGCGGTCGGCCAGGATCGACGTGACGATGGAATAGGGACGCGTGCGCCGGGGCAGGGTCCGGAGCCAGCGCAGGTCTTCCGGCAGACCGTTCACCGCGGCGGCGTAGCGGGCGAAGTCCTCCGGCACCGGGACCGGCGCGACGGTCAGGTCCCCGGGCTCGAGGCAGAACAGGAAGCGCGGGAAGACGGCGGCGACCTTGGGGGTGAAGACCCGGTCGAAGTGGAGGTCCTCCTCGGGAGCCACCTCCTCGACGTTGAAGAGCCAGACCCGCGGCATTCAGCCGCCTTTACGCATAGAAGGTCCCGTCGCAGAGATGCTCGCCCTCGTATTCCCCGCGCTCCTTGCCCGGGGTGTTCTTGAGCGAGCAGAGGACGTACTCGAAGCCCAGCTCGTCGAGTTGGGCGAAAATCTTGGCCACGGATGCCTTCTTGACCTCCGGGCGGGTGGCGAAGTAGGTGGTCTCCTCCTGCCGGGGCAGGTACTGCTTGAGCTCCGCGGGGTCGAAGGAGGCCAGGATGCGGTTCCAGTCCGCAGGCTGCAAATGCCGCTGGAGATGCGCCGCCAGCTCGTCGGAGAGGAGCAGGTAGGAGAACATCACCCGGTTCAGGCCCTGGGCCTTCAACGCGTCGAGCAGCGGCCGCAGGACGGCCGGGTCGTCGTCGACCCCGGCGATGATGGGGTCGAGGTGCACCGTGGTCAGGAGCCCGGCTTCCTTCATCTTCGCGGCGGCCGAGAGGCGCTCGGCCGCGGAGGGCAGGGAGGGCTCGAGCGGGATGGAGGCGGGGGGGCGCACCGCGGCGTTGTAGGAGACCCGTTCGGCATGGCGCGCCATGAGGTCCAGGAGCGCCTGGTTGGGGACGCCTTTGGTCGTGACGATGACGCGCTCCACCGGCGAGCGGAAGAGCTCCTCCAGCACGGCCAGGGCCAGCCCTTCCTCCACGAAACGGGGATTGAAGAAATCGGTATAGCGGCAGAGCTTGACGGTCTTCACCTTGTCGGCGACCACGCCCTCGCGGATCTTCTTCAGGAGTTCGTCCTTGGGGTACAGCGGCCGCGGCTGGTTGTAGGGGCTCTTGAACTCGGCGAGCTTGCCCGTCACCGGGCTGCGGAACCGGGCGTAACAGTAATGGCAGTCGTGGGCGCAGCCGGCCCAGGGCTCCAGGTAGTGGTACTTCCCGTACCAGCAGGTCCCCAGGCTCCCCTTCACGAACAGCTCCAAGGTCTCTTCGGCCATCGGGCCTCCCTCAGGGTGTCTTGCGCGCCAGCAGTCCGCCGTAGAAGCTCGACGCCTGCCACCGGTCCACGATCTCGAAGCCCGCTCCCGCGAAGGCGCCTTCCCAAGCGTTGCGGCCGGTCGGGAACTCGTGGCGCAGGCATTCGACGAAATCCTTGCGCTTGGCTTCCCAGGCGTCCTGGTAGTAGACGGCGGCTTCTTCGAGCACGGCCGGCATCCGGGCCTCCAGCTCGGCGCGGTCGAAATCGAACACCCCGTCCTCGAGGATGAAGAGCGCCCCGGGCGCGAAATGGGGGGCGACCTGCCGCAGGAACTCACCCTTCTGCTGGTCGTCGAGATGGTGCAGGGCCTTGCGCGCGGCGCCCTTGGTGAAGGGCTCCCCGTCCCAGCGGAAATCCAGGAACGCGGACTCGATGAGCCGCGCCCCCGACCGCCCTTCGAGCCGCTCCCGCGCCAGGGCGAGCTGCTGGGGGGACACGTCCACGCCCACGACGGTCTGCACGGTCTCGGCGGCGACGGCCAGCATGTCGCCCTGCCCGCAGCCGAAGTCCACGAACACGTCGCCGGGGACCAGGCGCAGGCGCGCCAGGTAGGCGGCGACCTCCGCCCGTCCGGGCCCGTAGAGCCGGTTGTAGTGGGAGACGAACCCTTCGGAACGCCAGTCGTCAGGCACCGGGAGTCACTTCAGCTTCATCGCGGTCAAGGCGAAGACCTTGGCGTCGCCGCGCAGGTTCTCCAGGATGCAGTACTCGTTGGGCTGGTGGGCCGTGTCGTCGAGCTTGGAGTACACGACCGCGTGCAGCCCCAGCCGGCGCAGGGAGGCCGCAACCGTGCCGCCGCCGATGCCCTGGGGCTTGGGGCGGACGTTGTGGACCTCCTTGATGGACTCCACGACGAGCTGGACGAACTCGCTGTCGGGCGGGGTGGGGGGGGCGGCCTGCGCCTCCTGCACCGGGTCGATGGTGATGGTGACCTTGTAGGCCTTCTCCACCAGGGCCGCCAGGCGCCGGATCTCGGCCTTCACCTTGGCCAGCGGGTAGCAGGGCAGGACGCGGCTGTCGAGGTAGAACACGTCGTCGCCCGGGATGGTGTTGACGTTGGGGACGTTGGGCTCCTTCTTGGTCGGCTCGAAGGTGCTGATGGGCGGGTCGAAGAGCGGGTCCGCCTTGGGGAACTTCCGGTGCAGGGCGTTGAGGCGCACCACGAGGTCGCTGGCGGCGCGGAAGGCGTTGATGCCGCGCTCCGGGGCCGAGGCGTGGCACTGCTTGCCCTCGGTGCGGATCTTGAGCCAGAGGATGGACTTCTCGGCCACCTCGACCATGGTCCCGTCGGGGTTGCCGCCGTCCGGCACGAGGAAGGCGTCCCGGGGCCCGAAGAGCCCGGGGTGGTGCTCCACGAGGTAGTCCGCGCCGTAGTCGCTGCCGTTCTCCTCGTCCGCGACGAAGAGCAGCGCGATGTCCACGTCGGGCCGGTAGCCCGAGTCCATCATGGCCTTCACCATGAGCAGGCTGGAGACGATCGCCTGCTGGTTGTCCTCGACGCCCCGCCCGAAGACCTTGCCGCTCTCCACCCGCAGCACGTAGGGATCGGACTTCCACTGCGACATCTCTCCGGGGGGGACGATGTCGAGGTGGGACATGATCCAGAGCGTCTTGCCGGAGCCCTTGCCCTTGTAGCGGGCCACCAGGCTCGGGCGCACCCCGTTCTTGGCGCGCGCGTCGGGCGCGTCGATGCGCTTGATGTCGTCGAAAGGGAGCTTGCGCAGTTGGGCTTCCAGCCAGACGGCCTTATCGTGCTCGCCCGTGCCGCCGCTGTCCGGGCTGATGGCGGGGATGGCGGTGAGCCCTTTCTGGAGTTCCAGGACGAAGTCGGTGCCGGCTTCGATCCGCTTCAGGATCTGATCTTTCATCGTTGCCTCCGCAGCGATACATTCTATAATAGCGTCCACTATGAGCGAAACCACCGCGACGCCTCCCGCAGCCGCCGTCCCTTCCGACAAGCACCCCTTCGGCCTCTACGTCCTCTTCAGCACCGAGATGTGGGAGCGCTTCTCCTACTACGGGATGCGCGGGCTCCTCATGTACTACATGACCAAGGAACTCTTCCTGGGCGACCCCTCCACCACGGTATTCGGCTACGCGACCCTGAAGTCCGTCCTGGAGAGCTTCTTCGGCGAGATGAGCGTGCAGGCCCTGTCCTCCCAGCTCTACGGGCTCTACACGGGCTTCGTCTACCTCACCCCCTTCTTCGGCGGCATCATCGCCGACCGCTGGCTGGGCCAGCGCAAGGCGGTCATCGTGGGCGGCCTGCTCATGGCTTGCGGCGAGTTCATGCTCATGCAGCAAAGCCTGTTCCTGCCGGCCCTGTTCCTGCTCATCCTGGGCAACGGCTTCTTCAAGCCGAACATCTCCACCCAGGTAGGCAACCTCTACCCCGCGGGCGACCACCGCCGCGACCGGGCCTTCAGCATCTTCTACGTGGGCATCAACGTGGGTGCCACGCTCTCGCCCCTCATCGCCGGGACCCTGGGCGAGAAGTACGGCTTCAAGTGGGGCTTCTGCGCGGCCGGCGTGGGCATGCTGCTCGGCCTGGCCTTCTACCTCTGGGGACAGCGGCACCTGGCTCCCGACAACGTCATGAAGCAGGCCGCCAAGAACGAGACCGAGAAGGCGGTCGAGCCCCTGACCACCTCCGACTGGAACAAGATCGGCGCCCTGGTCGTGCTCTGCACGCTCAACATCGTCTTCTGGGGCGTCTACGAGCAGCAGGGGAACACCCTGGCCCTCTGGGTGGACTCCAACTGCAACCGCTTCATCTTCGGCTGGGAGATGCCGGCCACCTGGTACCAGTCCTTCAACGCGGCCATGATCGTGGGATTTACGCCCATCGTCCTGGCGTTCTGGAAATGGCAGGAGCACCGCAAGTCCGAGCCCTCGAGCGTAGCCAAGATGGGCATCGGCTGCTTCCTGCTGGGACTGTCCTTTCTGGTCCTGCTGCCCGGGGCGGCGGCCGTGGACGCGGACCCGACCGCCAAGGCGAGCCTGCTCTCGCTGACGCTCTGCACGGCCATCCTCACCGTGGGCGAGCTCTACCTCTCGCCGGTGGGGCTGTCCCTGGTCACCAAGCTGGCGCCGGCCCGAATGGTCTCCATGCTCATGGGCATGTGGTTCATCTCGAGCTTCTTCGGCAACTACTTCAGCGGCTTCATGGGCAGCTTCTGGGAGAAGATGTCCCACAAGAGCTTCTTCATGATGCTCGCGGGTCTGGCCTGCTTCGCGGGCTTGGCGATGTTCGCTTTGCTCAAGCCCCTGAAGAAAGCCATCAGCCACGGCGACGCCGTGGAAGTCGACGTCTAGCCGCGCGGCACGCTCGAAAGCCAAGACGAGACCCCGTTGGGGGAACGACTGTGCCCGGGCACAGTCATAGGCTGCCGGTGACGAACTTGTGGAGGACGCTGGCGATCAGGGTCTGGTAGGGCATGCCCTCTTCCAGCGCGCGCTGCTGGATGCCTTCCAGGTCCTGGGGGGACATGCGGATGTTGACCCGGCAGCGCTTCTGCAGGGCCGCCTTCACGAAGGACCGGTAGCGCCGGACCTCCTTCTTCAGATCCTTGACCCGCCGCCACAGACCCCGTTTATAGGCGCTGGAGAGGGCCCGTTCTTCCTTGCTGAGCCGTTGGGCGACGCAGTTCCCGTGGCCCAGGTAGCGTTCCGTGGCCAGGGCGTCAGGGAGTATGTTCCGCAGGGCGATGTCCCCGGCGCTTTCCGTGAACGGGACCAGGTGCGCGGCGGAGCGCAGCTTGACTACGAAGATGCGGCCGGCTTGCCGGCGGCGGCGCAACTCCAATATATCGAGGATTTCTCCGACCTCGAGACGCAGCACGATCTGCGCAAAACCCGTTTTTCTGCGTTTTTTGAGCCACTGGTCGCGCTCGCCGTCCCATCCCACGGTCTTGGCCATTCCTTATTTGAGTACAATGTGTGCCTTTTGTCAATTACTCTACAGCCTCCGCCCCGCGCAGGGGAGGGGGGTCTGGGGTCTCGTCCGGCCCTTGACGAAGTATATATTTCTGTGTATACTCAGGATATGCAGAAGAAACTCTTCAAGCACGGCGGCAGCTATGCCGTCGACCTGCCCATCTCCTTCGTGCGGGAGCTCGACCCCAAGACCGTGCTGATCGAGAGGCAGGCGGACCGGATCGTGATCGCGCCCAAGCGCGAGCTCGACACCATCGAGCAGGAGCCCGAATTCGCGGCCTTCGCCGCGGCGCTCTTGCGGGATGCGCTGCGCCGGCCGTCCAAGCTGCGGGACGCAAAGGAAGTCTGGGATAAGGAGTGGGACGAGCTCCTGAAGGGCGTCCCCCGCGGCGAGGATTAGCGCCTCCGGATGGCCCCCAAGTACCTGGTCAGATACCACGAGTTCTATCGCCGGCGCATCCTGGAGCTCAAGTCGCGCGTCCGGGAGCTCAAGGAACGCCTGCCCGCCGAAGAATTCTCCCGCCACGAAACGGTCAAACTCGCCGTCCGCATCCGCGCCGCCGAGCAGGAAATCGCGGGCGATCCTAAGCACCCGGAATATCTCCTGCACGCGGAGCTGCGGAAGTTCCGGCGGTACAAGCGCGGCCTGGGGCGCTACCGGATCATCTTCTGCTTCTCCGAGCATCCTCCGATCGTCATCTTCCTATACCTGAACACGGCGGACACCCTGCGCAAAGCCGGCAGCCGCCAAGACCCCTACGAACGATTCAAAGGGAAGCTCCGCCGCGGCGAATTCTCCCATGACCCGGGAGATCCGAAGACGCAGAAGTGGATCGCCGCGAAGGACGCCTAGAGGCGGGCGGTCCAGCGGACCAGCTTCTCCAGGAACTTCGCGTAGTGGCTGCCGACTTCGACGGGGTTGGCGCCGGGGGCCTGCAGTCTCAGTCTCCGGCTGCCCCAATCGATCAGGGGGCCGACCCAGTGCGGGGCCACGTCGGTGGTGAGGGCGGCGGAGCGGCCGTTCCCGTACATCCCGGCCACGAGCAGGGGATGCACGTCCCGTTCCTGAGATGACAGGAAGCCCTCGTCGGTCTCGAAACGGTAGCGCACGGCCTCTAGAAGGACGCGCGCCCCGCGACGGGCCCGCACCTTGCAGAAGCCGCCGATCATGGGCGGCTCGCTTTCCCAGGGCAGGCCCGAGAGGAGGGGATACATCGCTTGGGGAGCCCGGCGGACCAAGGCACCCTGCCCGCAGTTGATACGGTCGTCCTTGGCTGCGATGTGTACGGGCAGGGCTTCCCGGACCGGGCTCTTATCCCAGAGGCCGTTCTGCCCCCGGAATGACGCCCAGCCCCCGACCATGAGCAGGCCGCAGCCGTTCTGCACGGCCGAGAGCAGGGCCGCGGCGGCTTTCGCGCCCAGACCGGCGGCCGGATAGTCGCTGAGGATCACGGCGCCGCGGTCGGCGAAGAGGTAGGGGTCGCGCACCGGAATCGCGCTCTCGACGTGGTCGCAACCGATCTTCGCACCGTGCAGGACGCCCGCCAGGTAGGCCGCCGCGCCCTTCAGACGACCGTCACCCATGTATAGAACGGGCCTTTGCATCAGAACCTCCCTCCGAATAGGTCGTATGCCGTCTTCAAGAGCAGCAGTCCGCTGATGAAGGCGATGGCCGGACGGATCGCGGCGGTGCCGCGCCTCAGCCCCAGATGCGAGCCCACCCAATGCCCCGCCACGCTCATGACCCCCATGGCCGCGCCCAGGGGGATATGGACGCGCCCCGCGTAGAGGAACGCGGCCAGCGCGGCCGCGTTGGAGGCGAGGTTCAAGGCCTTGGCATAGCCCGTGGCCTGGAGCAGATCGTAGCGGCAGAAACGGCTCAGACCCAAAGCGAGGAAGGTCCCGGTGCCGGGCCCGAAGAAGCCGTCGTAGGCGCCGATGGGGAAGGCCACGGCGACCGAGCGGCGGCCCAGTTCCTTACGGGTGAAGCCTCCGCTCAGGTCCGACAGCCCGAAATGGTGCTTCACGAGCACCGAGTACATGACGAACGGGAGCATGAGCAGGAGGGCCCAGCGGATGAAGCCGGGGTCGAGCAGCATGGCCGCGCCGGCGCCGATAGCGGAGCCGACGAGCGCGGCCAGGGCCATGGGGGCCAAGGCGCGCAGGCTCAGCTTCAGGGTGCCGAAGTAGCGCAGGACCGAGACCACGGTGCCGATCGTGGAGGAGCACTTGTTGGTGCCGAGCACCAAGGGGAGGGGGAGGCCAAGGGCGGCGTAGGCCGGGAGCGTGATGATCCCGCCGCCGCCCGCCAAGGAATCCACCACGCCCGCGAGGAACACCAGCACGCCCAGTACCGCGAAGTGCAGGGTGGAGAACCCGAACAGCTCCGTCATCTGCCGGACTGGCCGTCCCACTCGCGGAGGGACTCGGTGATGAAGCGGACCACGGATTCGTTGACGTCCTTGCCGGTGCCCTGCACGGTCATGGGCTCGCCGAAACGGAAATGGACGACTTGGCTGCGGTCGAGGGTACCGAGGTCCTTGATGAGGCTCCCGTTCCTCTGAAAATCGGTCTTGAGCGCCAGGGGGATGACCGGGACCCCGGCCGCCCGGGCCAGCTTGACCCCGAGGGTGTTGAACGCGGAGGGGTCGAAGCGGGGGGCGCGCGTGGCCTGGGGGAACAGCACCACCGAGCGGCCCTGGCCCAGGAACTTCTTGCCTTGGTCGAGCACGGCCATCAGGTCCTCCTTGGGGCTGCGCCGCCCCACCCGGATGGGGTCGATGGCGCGCGCGAAGGAGCCGAGCAGGGGATAATCGAGGAGGCTCTCCTTGATCACCGGGGCGATGCTTCCGATATGCAGGAGCATCCCCGGCAGGAGGAAGGCCTCGATGAGACTCATATGATTGCCCACGAAGACGCAGGGGCGGCCGAGCTTCAAGGGATGCTCCAGCCCGGACAGTTCCACCGTGCCGCCGCACTCTTCGACGATGGAAAGGAAGGTCAGGGAATGGGCCGCCCAGGCCTTGAGGTCGAACTCGCCCCGGGCCGCCAGGCGGTGCCCGAGATAGACCAGGCGCAGCAGGCGCAGGTAGTACCAGGAGTCGAAGCGGCCCAGGGCGGCGCGCGGCCGGGAGGGATCGGTGCGGTAGCTCCCGGTCTCGCGCAGGGTCCTCTGGAACGCGTCGACTTCCGCCCGGCTCTTCATCCCGGGGTCTGGGGCTGGGCGGCGGGCTTGAGCAGCTCCTTGTCGATGAGGACGATCTCGATGCGCCGGTTCTTGGCCCGGCCCTCTTCGGTCTCGTTGGGGGCGATGGGGCGCCACTCGCTGTAGCCCGCCGCGGTCAAAAGCGCGGGGTCGAGCCCGGCCTTCTCCTGCAGGAAGCGGGCGACCATGGTGGCGCGGGCCGTGGAGAGCTCCCAGTTCGTCGGGAAGCGCTCCTTGAGCGAGCCGCGGATCCGCAGATTGTCGGTGTGGCCCTCGATGCGGATGCCCTTGTCCGGGATGTGCTTAAGGATGTCGCCCACACGCTGGAGGACCTTGCGCCCGCTCTCCTTGATCTCGACTCGCCCCGAGTCGAAGAAGATGGTGTCCGCGACGTTGACCGAGAGCTTGCCCTGGATCTGGGAGATCTGCACCTGGCCCTGGGCGATCTCGCCCTGGAGCTCGCCGACGAGGCTTTCGTAGGTGCTCCGGGTCTCGGACAGCTCCCGCTCCTGGCGGACCTTGAGCTCCTCGGCCGCCATACCGAGCTCCTCGACCCGGCCCTCGAGCGCGCGCTTCTCCGCGGTCAAGGACGAGACCGTTTTGGAGAGCTCGTCCTGCTTGGCCCCCAAAGACTTGGAGAGCTCGGTCCCGGACTTGAGCAGGCCGTCCCGCTCCCGCTCCAGCTGGGCGGCCCTGACCTTGAGCTGGTCGCAGCGCGCGTTCGCCTCCAGCAAGGACTTCTCGAAGTCGGCGTTGCGCCCCTGGGCCTGCGCCAGCGCCCGCTGGGCCTCGCTGAGCTCGCCCTGCAGCCGGGAGATGCGCTTGGAGAGTTCGTCCTGTTTGGCGTAGAGGGACTGAGACAGGGCCTGGTTGCCCTGCTGGAGCTGGTCGCGCTCCTTGGTCAGCTCCTCCGTGCGCCCGGTCGCACGCGACAGGCTGGCCAGCACCTCCGCGTCCCGCTTCAGGAGGTCGGTGTATTGGGCCTTGCCCACGGTCACCTCGCCGCGGACCGTTTCAAGGTCCCTCTTGAGGGTGTCGGAGTCCGACTGGAGGCGGGTGAACTTCTTGGCGCTCACCACGCAGCCCGCCGAACCGGACAGCAGGATGGCGGCGGCGCACAGCGTCAACAGGCGGGTCATGATAGGCCTCCCAGGATTACTGGGGCCATTTTACATAAATGCCCCGGCCGCGTCCCCGCGCGGTGGACGAGGGACCCGTATTTTTGGGAGACTGGCGGCCACATGCGCTTCCTGCGCCACACCCTGCTCGCGTTCGCCGGCGTCGCGGCCGGACTCGGTTTGGCCGAGGGACTCATCCGGCTCGGACACCTCGACGTCCGGGCCCTGCGGCACACCTTGTACTGGGTGGAAGGGGACTTCCACTACGAGGGGGGTGCGGAGGTGTGCCGCCCCTCGGCCGAGCCGGGACGGCTCTACGAACTCATCCCGGGCGCGCGGGCCCGCTGCACGGACTGCGTGCACCCGCTGGAGAAGCGCTACCGGGTCACCGACATCTCGGTCAACTCGCTGGGCATGCGCGGGCCGGAGCCCGTCTCCCGGGCCAGGCGCTCCGGCGTGTTCCGCGTGGTGCTGTTCGGCGGGTCCAACACCTTCGGCATCTCCGTGAGCGACCGCAACACCACCGCGGCCACCCTGCAGCGCTCCCTCGACAAACTGCACCCCGGGAAATTCGAGATCTGGAACTCGGGAATCAACGCCTTGGTCACCTCGCAGCTCACGGCGCGCGCCGAAGAGGTCCTGCGCGACTACGGGGCCGACCTGATCCTGCTCCAGCCCTCCAACGGGGGCCGGCGGGCCTTCTTCTACAAGGACCCCGACCTGGCGCCGCATTTCCGGAGGGACCCGGAGCTGTGGCTGGAGAACCTGCCGCTCATGGATTCGCGGGCCCCGAAAGCGGTGCGCCTGCACCGGCGCCTGGTCGCCCGCTCGGCCCTGTACCGGTTCTGGGCCGCCTCGGCGAACCTGATGCGGGTCGGCCAGGATTTCAAGACCTGCAACATCCCGTTCCAGCTATGGTCCTGCTGGAGCGACGACATCAACCGCATCTACGCCGAGTACGGCGACCTAGTGAACCGGCGGGAGTTCTCGAAGTTCCTGGACCGGCACCCGGACCTGCCCATCCTCATCTATGACCCGGTCCACCCCACGTTCTGGCTGGAACCGGCCCTGCGCCGCCCCAACGTGCGCACCGTCCATTTCCGCACGCTGGGAAAGCCCGCGGAATACGCGTTCATCCACCCGCCGTCGTACGTCTACGACTGGTACGTGACCCAGCTGGCGCCGATCATCGTCGAGATGTGGAAGGAGTCGCGCCGTACTCGATGGAATTGAGTCATAAGTCCGATTACATTCGTCACCCCGGCGAAGGCCGGGGTCCAGGCGCCAGACGTCACCCCGGCGAAGGCCGGGGTCCAGGCGCCAGAACAGGATTTTGAAACCGTTCCACACGCTGGCTGCCGGCCTTCGCCGGTATGACGTCTAGCTCGAACCTTCTGAGCGACTGTGCCCGGGCACAGTCCGGAGGGGCCCGTCGCTAGATGAAATGGACGAGCCAGCAACCCCCATTGTAGTGAGTCAGGAGTCCGATTACATTCGCACTCACCCCGGCGAAAGCCGGGACCCAGGAGCTGCCCTGGACCCCGGGTCAAGCCCGGGGTGACGGCGGGTCGATGGAAACGCCGGACCCCGATATGGGAAAATAGCCCGGTGCCGACCGTACTGATCCAGCCTCCCAGCCCCAAACCGCCCCCGACCTATTTCGGACCGCCCTACGGGCTCGCCATGGTGGCGGCCTGCCTGCGAGAGGCGGGACTCAAGGTCCGCTGTCACGACCTCGACCGGGTCGCTCCGGATGACCTGCGCGGCCGGCTGATGGAGATCCTGAAGGCGGACCGTCCCCGCTTCCTGGGGCTGAGCTGCGGCAGCGCGAGTCGCGGGGCGGTCTACGAGCTCATCCGCGCCGCGCGGGCCTGCGCTCCGAAGCTGACTATCGTGGTGGGCGGCCCCTTCGCCTCCCTGGAGCCGGAGCTCATCCTCGAGAACTTCCCCGCGGACTTCGTCGTCATCGGGGAAGGCGAGCGCACCTTCCCGGAGCTGGTCGCGACGCTCAAGAAAGGCGGCGACCCCGACTCCGTGCCGGGCGTCGCTTTCCGGCGGGGGGGCAAGACCCGGCGCAGCGCGCCCCGTCCCCCGTGCCCCGACCTCGACGCCCTGCCCTTCCCCGCCTTTGACCTCTTCGATTTCAAACCCCAGCTGGCCGCCTTCCAGGGCATCCCCGAAGCCCGCTTCGCTCCCGCGGGCTTCGTGCGCGAGAACCGCCTGGACCTCCTGCGCAGCGGCCTGACCTTGCTCGGCTCGCGGGGCTGCCCGTTCAGCTGCGTCTTCTGCCCGCAGAGCGCGGTGCGCGGGCCGCACAAGCTCCGCGCCCATTCGCCCGAGCGCTTCGTCGACATCGTCGCGCATTTCCGCCGGAGCGCCGGGGTGCGGCGCTTCATCTTCGGCGACAACTACTTCACCTTCGACCGGGAGCGCGCTTTGGCCATCTGCGCCGGGCTGCTGCGCCGCAAGCTGGATATCGAATGGATCTGCATGACCCGGCCCGACAGCGTGGACCCGGGGCTGCTGGCCAAGATGCGCGAGGCCGGCTGCATCGAGATCTCCTACGGGGTGGAGAGCGGCTCGCCCGCCATCCAGAAGGCCATCGGCAAGTACCTGCGCCTGGCGGAGGTGGCTCCGTGCTTCGCGGCCACGCGCGCGGCGGGGATCGCCTCGGTGCTCATGCTCATGGTCGGCAACCCGGGTGAGTGCGAGGCCACGCTGCTCGAGACCCTGGCCTGCGCCCAGCCCCTGCGGCCGGACCGGGTCCTGGTCAAGACCACGAAGGTCTATCCCGGCACCCGCATGCACGACCTGGCCGTGAAGCAGGGCCTCATCCCCGACGGCTACTACGCCGGCTCCGACCCCCATCCGCCCCGCTTCACCGCCGAACACGACCTGGCCGGCCTGCGCGCGCTCAAGGGCATGCTGCGGCCGCGGGAGGCCTTCGTGGACCTGCCCGCCGGGGAGCGGGCCGCCAAGGCCGCCCTGCTTTTGGCCGCGCGCCGCTCGGAGCTGGTGACCCTGGGCGGAGCCGAGCCGCTCGAGCGCAGGCACGAGGACCTGGCCCGCGCCCTGAGCGCCGCGCGCCGGCTCGAGATCCATCATCTGGCCCTGCGCAGCGGCGCCTTCGCCGCGGTCGCGGCCCGGGCCGCGGACCTGCGCGCCAACGGCGTGGAGGAGCTGCTCTTGCCATGGGAGGCTCCGGCCCTGCCGGCCGCCGCGGCCTGGAAGGCCGCGGGCGGGCGGGTGCGCGCGCAAGTGCCCCTGCGCGAGGCCGACTTCCGGGACCTGCCCCGCCTGGTCCGCGGATTGACGGAGGCCGGCGTGGACGAGAGCGTGTTCTTCTGCGGGCGTTCGCCCGACGGCTGGTCCCAGGTCGCCTGGGCCGACTGCCCGCGCATGTCCGACCTGGTCCCGCGGGTCTCCGACGCCCTGGCCGCCCTCCGCGCCGCCGGCGCGGCCGCCTTCCTGTCCGGCATCCCCGCCTGCATCGCAGGCACGCGGCCCGAGCGCCTCTACGAAGTCCATCGCCCTTTCGACGAGAAGATCGCGGCGGGAGGCAAGCTCGTCGCCCTGCCCGCGGAGCGCGAGACCCTCAAGCTGAAGACCGAGGTATGCCGGAGTTGTCCCCGCTCCCCGGTCTGCGAAGGGCTGTGGAAAGGCTACGCCGAGCGCTACGGCGCCGGAGAGCTCCATGCCCTTTGATCCCTCCGACAACACGGCCAACGTCCTCGCGGTGCTGACCCGCGCCTGCCAGCTCGATTGCGGCTATTGCCGGATGCGGCGCGGCGGCCCGGCCATGAGCCGCGGCCTGCTCAAGCGCACCGCGGCCTTTTTGGCCGGGTCCCGGGCAGCGTCCTTGGAGCTGCAGCTCTTCGGCGGGGAGCCGCTCTTGGTCCCGGACCTGGTGCGGGCGGCCGTGGACGAGGCGGAGGCGAACGCGCAGAGGACGGGCAAGGAGATCCGGGTGGTGCTGACCACCAACGGTCTCCTGCTCGACCAGGCCATGGCCGCCTTCCTCGCCCGCCGGAGCGTGCGCGTCCTGCTCAGCCTCGACGGAGCGCCCGGGAACTCGGGCCGCAAGGACGTTCGCGCGGACCGGGTACTGGGACTCCTCGCCGGGGCCGGGGGGGAGTTCTTCGTGAACATGGTGGTCCCGCCCGAGGACGCCGGCCGGGTCGCGGAAAACGCGCGCTATCTCGTCGCGAAAGGCGCCCGGGAGATACAGATCGCCTATGCCCTGGGCGTGTTCTGGCCCGAGCGGGAGGCGCGCCTGCTGGAGGCCGGACTGCGCTCAGCGGCCCAGGCCTGCATCCTGCGCAACCGCAGCAGCGCGGCGGAGCCGGTCTTGAGCTCGCCGCAGATCATCGTGGACTGCGACGGGACGGTGTCGGTGGGCTGCGCCCTGGTGCTCGAGGAGCGCCTGCCGGCTTTGGCCCGGCTCTGCCGCGTCGGCAAGCTGGGGGGACTCGGCGGCATCGCGGGACTGCGCCGCTCCCGGGCGGAGCACCTGCGCTTTCTGCGCAAAGGTCTGGCCGGGACCCCGGACCAGGCCGTGCTGGCCAACAACCTCGTGCTCGGACGGCGGGTGCGGGAAGTCCTCGCTCACTGCTCCTGACAATCCGAGGGGCACACTCCCCGCGTCTGTTCGACCTCGTCGCAGACCCCGTCGCCGCATTTCTTGTTCTTGGGCCCCATGCCGCCCTGACCGCCCTGGCCGTGCATCCCGCCCTGGCCGCCCATCCCGCCGCCGGGGCCGCCGCCGGGGCCGCCGCGCATCCCGCCCTGGCCGCCCTGCATCCCGCCCTGGCCCTGACCGCGCATCCCGCCTTGGCCGCCCCGTCCGCCCTGGCCCCCTTCCTGGCCGCCCTCCTCCATCATGCCGCCCTGGCCGCCCTGCTTGCGCCCGTTCTCCTCGGATTCCCATTCCGACATGGGCACCAGGCGCTTGCGGGCCTCGGGGGCCCGGGGCCGCCCCGCGGTCTGGGAGGCTCTCCGTTCCTCTTCCTTCAGGAAACCGTCGAAGGACGCGCCTTGGTCATCGTCGAGCGCCTCCCGGATGCGCTGATTGCCCGCCTCCATGGCCTTGCGCACGTCCCGGTCCGTGGCTTCGAGGATGCTCTTGATGTCGGTCATCTGCTCCTCGCTCAGGCCCACGGCTTTCTCCAACTGGGACAGGCGCTGGGCGGGGGGATCGAGCCGCACCGCCTTCTTGCTCGGCGCCGGGGTCTTGGACGCGGCCAGAAGCGGCAGGGGCGCGGCCAGCAGGAAGGTAAGGGCCACCGCGATATTGGATCCGTTCATCATGCCTCCCGGGAAAAGAGAAGTATAACCTAAATGGGCCCGCCCCTTTCTTGCTACCATGCCTGCGTGAAGCGCCCGTACCTGAGGCTCAAGGCCGCTCTCTACCGCACCCGCTGGATACTCGGGGCCATCGCCCTCTGGACGCTGGCCGCGGTGCTGGCCTTCCGCTGGGGCTCCGGCCTGTCCTGGGCCGACGCCTGGCTCTCCGCGCTCTATTTCGAAGTCCAGCCCGGGGTCTTCTGCCAGGGCTACGCTTTCTGGGGACAGTCCGTCGTCTTCGGGGTGCTGGTCGCCCTGCTCCTGCGCGAGACGCTGGAGAACTACGCCGAGAGGTGCCGACTCATGGCCCAAGTCATGGAAGACCACACCATCATCGTAGGCTACACGCACCTGGGACGGCGCCTGGTGGAGCACTGCATCGCAAAGGGGCTCCCCTACGTGCTCATCGAGCGCAACCGCGCCCTGGTCGACGACCTCCTGCGCGCCGGGGAACCCATCATCGTCGACGACGCGCGCACTCCGGACGCCCTGCCCCAGGCCAACCTGGCCCGGGCCCGCCGGGTGGTCATCGCCTCCGACAACATCGAGACCGCGCTCATCGTCACCAAGCGCGCCAAGGAAGGGAACCCCGCCTGCCAGGTCATCGCCCGCTGCGCCGTGGACGACCTGGCCGGAATCCTGGAGAAACTGGGCGCGGACCAGGTGTTCTCCGCGTCCCGGGCCGCCTTCGCCGAGATCGCGCCCCACCTCGGGCAGCGCGCAGGCGCCACGAATGTGCCATATGGGTAATACCCATAGTGGGCAATGCCCACTTGACAATATTCCCATTATGCCTTATCCTATCCTCACCAGGAGCATCCCATGACCCTAGCCCAGTTGGTCCGGTCCCAGGAGTTCACCGAGGTGACCGAGACCCGAGTTGACGACAAGAAGCGAGTCACTCTCAGAAAAGTGAGAACCAGCGCGAAGTACTACAAGATCTACGTGAACTCCGCCGGACAGATCATCCTGGACCCCCAGGCTGTGATCCCCGCCTCGGAACTATGGCTTTTCAAGAACCAGGCCGCGCTGGCGTCGGTCCGCCGGGGGCTCGCGCAATCCTCCGAGGGCAAGACCGTGAAGCGGCCTTCTTCGGCCAAGCACGCCGACGCGGAAATCGAGTAGCCGTGCGCTTCTCGGTCCTGTTCACCCGGGAGGCCTCCGGGCAGTTGGACCGGCTGGAGACCACTCCCGCGTCAGCCAAAAGACTGAAGGCCGTGCGCAAGACCCTCGGCTTGATGGAAACGAACTTGCGCCATCCGAGCCTGAACACCCATAAGTTCAGCTCTCTGAACGGCCCCAACGGCGAAGAGGTGTTCGAATCATACGCCGAGAACAAGACCCCGGCGGCCTTCAGGGTCTTTTGGCATTACGGCCCGAGCCAGGGCAAGATCACCATCATCGCGATAACGCCGCACCCCTGACCAGTCGCCTCAGGGGACGGCGAAATGGAGGACCTGGCCCTTCTGCAGGTTGTGGCGGCGGGCCTCTCCCGCAGCGAGCTCGAGCACGTAGAGCCCCAACCCCGCCCGCCGGGCCAATCGTTCCTCGGGCGTGTCCAGCCGGGAGCGCGGCACGTCGGCGTGGACCACCGTGATCTTCTTCTGGGCGTCCAGCCACACCATGTCCAGGTCGATGAGGGTGTTCTTCATCCAGAACTGCAGGCCTTCCTCCTTGTCGAAGACGAACAGCATCCCGGTGTCGGGGGCCATGGCCGTGCGGAACATGAGTCCCCGCTCGCGGGCCTCCGGCGTGTCGGCGACCTCGGCCGCGATCTCCTTGCCGTCGGGGAGGAGTATCTTGACCTGCGTCAGCGGGGGGGGCGTGGCCGGCTGCGGCTCCGGCGCCGGGGCGCGGCAAGCCGCCGCGGCGAGGGCCAGGAGCACGGCCAGGACGCTAAGGGCTCGCAATGAATTAAGTGGCGCATTTCGGAGGCCCGATGTTGAGCCGATTTCTAGGCGCGAGGAGCGCGCATAGCGTGAGCTATGTAAGCGACGAGCAACGACGAAATCGGCCAATAGCGGGCCGTGCGTAAGGAGAACATTCTCTTGCACGGTCCCTGCCGGTCGATAGCGGCAGGGGCCTCCCCCGAAGGGCCGGGGCGCTTTCGGGCTGCGCCTTCGCGCGGCTCGACTTACAGGCCTTAAGGCCTGCGCGTCTCGCATCGCTTCGGCTCGCTCCAAAATCGCCTCCGGCGAAATGCACCACTTAATTCATTGCGAGCCCTAAGGCTTCTTCTCATCGGTGAACACCCTTATCCTTGAGACGGTCTCGAGGCTCCGGTCCACGGCCCGGGCCAGGACCTCGGAGTCCTCGTAGACGCGGTCATAGTCCGTCGAAAGGTCGGTCGCGATCTTGCGCAGGGTGTCCCCCTGGTTCCGCTTCTCCACCAGGTCCGGCAGCTTGCGCCCGGCGCGCTGGGCCATAAGGGTGAGCTGGAGTATCTCCAGGCGGTAGCAGCCCTTGAGGAGCAGCTTGGCCATATCCTGGGCCGGAGCCTCCGTGGACACGCCCACCGCGTACCAGGTGGTCGCGTCGAAGGCCAGGCTGAGCGCCACGGCCATGGGGGTCAGCTCGACCTCCGTCCCGGGCTTGACCGCGGCCGGGCCGAAGGGATAGTTCGGGCCCACTCCCAGACCCGGCTCCATCTGGGCCCGGGCCGAGGCGCCCGCGCCGAGCAGGAGCGCCGCGAGGATCAGACTTCTTCGCAATCGAGCCATAGGGTGACGGGTCCGTCGTTGACCAACTCCACTTCCATGACGGCGCGGAACTCCCCGGTCTTCACGGGCAGTCCCAGCCCGCGCAGGGCCGCCACGAAGCCCTCGTACAGTACCGCGGCGCGCTCGGGCGGCATGGCCGCGGTGAAATCCGGCCGCCGGCCGCGGGCGCAGTTCCCATAGAGGGTGAACTGGCTGACCACCAGGGCCTCCCCGCGCACATCCAGGAGCGAAAGGTCGAACTTCCCCTCGTCGTTGGAGAAGATGCGCAGGTTGGCCGTCTTCTCGGCCAGCTTGCGGGCCGCCGCCTCGTCGTCCTTCCGGCCCACGCCCACGAGTACGACCAGTCCCTTGCCTATGGAGGAGGCCGGGGACGCCGCGCCGACGACGCGCACCTCGGCCCGGCTCACCCTCTGCACGAGGACCCGCATGGGCGGAATTTTAGTATATTAGGCGCATGGTTACAGGACTAGTGCTGGTGCGGCTGTTGTCGGGAAAGGAGAAGGAGACCCTGGCGCGGATCAAGACGACCAAGGGCGTCTCCCACGTCTCCGCGGTGTTCGGCCGCTGGGACCTGGTCCTGGACATGGAGACCGAGGACCTGCCCAGTCTCTCCCACGTCGTCATCGAGCGCATCCGCTCGATCCCGGGCATCCTGGCCACCGAGACCCTGGTCACGACGGCCATCTAGCCGCCCCGCGACCGTGCGGTTCACCGCCGACCTCCACATCCACTCCTACCTGTCCCGGGCCTGCAGCCGCAGCCTGCGCCCGGAGACCCTGCAGCGCTGGGCCCAGCTCAAGGGCCTCACCGTGCTGGGCACCGGGGACTTCACGCACCCGGTGTGGCGGGCGGAGCTGCGCGAGAAGCTGGAGGACGCTGAGCCCGGGCTCTTCCGCCTGCGCAAGGACCTGACCCGGCTCTCGGACCTGGAGGTCCCGGACTCCTGCCGCGCCCCGGTGCGCTTCCTCCTGCAGGCCGAGATCAGCTGCATCTACCGGCGGGGGGGGAAGACCCGCAAGGTCCACAACCTGGTCTACGTCCCCTCCTTCAAGGCCGCCGACGCTTTGGCCAAGCGCCTGGGCAAGATCGGGAACCTGAAAGCGGACGGGCGGCCCATCCTGGGTCTGGACTCGCAGGACCTGTTCGCCATGGTCCTGGAGTGCTCCGAAGAGGCGCACCTGGTCCCGGCCCACGCCTGGACGCCGCATTTCTCCGTGTTCGGCTCCCAGTCCGGGTTCGACGCTCTGGAGGAGTGCTTCGGCGACCTCGCCCCCCGCATATTCGCCATCGAGACCGGACTTTCCTCGGACCCGCCCATGAACTGGCGGGTCTCGGCCCTGGACCGGCTGACCCTGCTCTCCAACTCGGACGCCCATTCCCCGGAGAAGCTGGGTCGGGAGGCCAACCTCTTCGACGCCGAGCTCTCCTACGGCGCCCTCTTCTCGGCGGTGCGCTCCGGCCGCGGCAAGAGCTTCCTCGGCACCCTGGAATTCTTCCCGGAGGAGGGGAAATACCACGCGGACGGGCACGCCCCCTGCCAGACCCGCCTCCAGCCGGAGGAGACCCGGGCCGCCAACGGGCTCTGCCCCCGCTGCGGCAAGCCCGTGACGGTCGGCGTCCTGCACCGCGTCGCGGCCCTCGCGGACCGCGCGGACGGGGTGCGCCCCGCGGGCTCGGCGGGCTTCCAGTGCCTGGTCCCTCTGAAGGAGATCCTGGGGGAGGCCCGGGGCGTGGGCTCGGGGAGCGTCCGGGTGGACCGCGACTATCACGCCCTCCTGGAGCGCTTCGGCAGCGAACTCCACATCCTGCGCGAGCGGCCCCTGCGCGACGTCGCGGCCGCGGGCCACCCCCTGGCCGCGGTGGCCCTGGGGCGCATGCGCAAGGGCGAGATCGAGGTCGCGGCCGGCTATGACGGGGAGTACGGCACGGTGTCCCTCCTGCGCGAAGAAGACCGCAAGCCTTCCGCGGCCCAGCCTTCCTTCCTTTAACCGGGCGCGTATAGTATTATCTGCCTAGTGGAATACATCCCGCTGGAAGCCTGCCCGCCCCAGGTCTACGAGGGCCTGGGGCTGATGAGCGGACTGGAGATCCATCAGCAGCTCTTCACCGAGAAGAAGCTATTCTGCCGGTGCCCCGCCGGCCGCTACTCCAAGCACTGGGACGCCCGCATCCTGCGGCACATGCGCCCCACCCTCTCCGAGCTGGGCGAATACGACGGCACGGCCCTGATGGAGTTCAAGACCAAGAAGGAGATCACCTACCTCATCAACAAGGAGACGGTCTGCACCTACGAGTTCGACGACACGCCCCCGTTCCAGATCAACGACCAGGCCGTGGACATCGCCCTCGAGGTCACCCTGCTCCTCAACTGCAACATGGTCTCCGAGTTCCACATCGCCCGCAAGCAGTACCTCGACGGCTCCATCCCGGCGGGCTTCCAGAGGACGACCATCCTGGGGACCGACGGCTGGATCCCTTATGCGGGCCGGCGCATCGGCATCCGCCAGCTCGGGCTGGAGGAGGACTCCTGCCGCGAGGTCTCGGACATCGGGCACCAGCGCACCTACGTCACCGACCGCCTGGGCATGCCCCTCATCGAGACCGTGACCTACCCGGACATGAAGACCCCCCAGGAGGCGGCCGAGGTGGCCCACCGCCTGCGGCGCCTGGTGCGCGCGACCAGGCATGTGCGCACCGGGGCCGGGGCCGGGCGAGAGGACGTGAACGTCAGCGTGCGGGGGGGCAACCGCTGCGAGATCAAGGGCGTCTCCAGCATCAAGCGCATCCCGCTCCTCGTGCACAACGAAGCCTTCCGCCAGGCCGCGCTCCTCGAGATCCGTGCGTCCCTGCTCTCGCGGGGCCTCAAGCCCGAGACCTTCGCTCCGCGCGATGCGGACCTCACCAGCCGCCTGCAGAAAACCCGCTTCGTCCCCATCCGCCAGGCCCTGGACGCGGGCAAGCGCGTGGCCGGCGTGCTGCTCCCGGTCTTCGAGGGCATCCTGAGCCGCCCACTGACCCCGGGCCGGCGCTTCATGGCTGAGTTCTCCGACCGGGTCCGGGTCATCGCCTGCATCGACGAGCAGCCCAACATCATCGTGAGCGACCTGCCCGACGGCACACTTTCCCCCGACTCCTGGCTGACCGCCCGCAAGGCCCTGGGCGCCGGGACGCAGGACGCGGTGGTCCTGGTCTGGGGCGCGGTCGAAGACGTGCGCACCGCCGTGGCCGAGATCGGCGCCCGGGCCAGGGAAGCCCTGGTGGGCGTGCCCCTGGAGACCCGTCAGGCTCTTCCCGACGGAAACACCGGCTTTGAGCGCATCCTCCCGGGCCCGGAGCGCATGTACCCCGACACCGACCTCCCGCCCAAAGCCGTGCTGGACGCGCAGGTGGACGCCATCCGCGCGCGCCTGCCCGACCAGCCCTGGGCGCGGGAAGAGCGCTACCTCAAGGCCGGGCTGGCCCCCGAGCTGGCGTTCCGGCTCAGCGTGTCGCCCTTCGCCCCGCTCTACGACCAGCTCGCCCCACTCGGAGGAGTCCGGCCATCCTGCCTGGCCTCGCTCCTGGTGGATCATCTCCGCTCGCTCAAACGCCGCGGCCTCGACCTCACGCGCCTGCAGGACGCCTTCCTGAGCTCCGCCTTCGGGCTCCTGGCGCGGGGCAAGATCATGTGGGGCGGGGTCCTGGCCCTCATCGAATTCTCGCTGGGCGGCGTGCAGGGCGCGCCGGAGGAGCTGGTGGACTGCTTCCAGCTCCAGCCCGCCTCCGAGGACGATATCCGCAAGGGGCTCGAGGACACTCTGCACGAGCTCAAGGGCCGCCGCTTTCCTTCGCGCGAGGATCAGGTCCGCTACGCCATGGGGCATTTCATGGGACGCCTGGGCCGGCGCGTGGACGGAGCGGAGATCCGCCGCCGCCTGTCGGAGGCGGTCGCCTCCGACCGCATCTTGAAGGAGACCGCGGCATGAGCGGCGCCGACGACTACAAGGGCTACCGCGAGCCCGCGCTGTCGGTCCTCAAGCGCTTCCAGGTCCGGGTCTGGTCCGACGTGACGGTCGCATCCAGCCGCGGCAAGTTCACGGGCATCATCCTGCCGCGCTCCGAGACCGCGGACCCCGACCACGTGGTGCTCAAGCTGCGCAGCGGCTACAACGTGGGCCTGCGCCACAACACCATCACCGCGATGCGCGAGGACAGCTACAAGGAGTTCCACTACCGCGTCCCCGAGAAGCAGTTCCCCTTCGACCCCGGCAAGCCCCGGGTCAAGCTCTTCGGCACCGGCGGCACCATCGCCTCGCGGTTGGACTACCGCACGGGCGCGGTCATCCCGGCCTTCTCCCCGGGCGAGCTCTACGGCTCCGTCCCCGAGCTCGCCGACATCTGCAACCTCGACACCGAGAAGCTCTACAGCGTGTTCAGCGAGAACATGGGCCCCGAGCAGTGGATCGGCACGGCCCAGGCCATCGGAGCCGAGATCGCCAAGGGCGTGAACGGGATCGTCATCGGGCACGGCACCGACGTGATGCACCACACGGCCGCCGCGCTCTCCTTCATGGTGCAGCACTCCCCGGTGCCCATCGTCATGGTGGGCTCCCAGCGCTCCTCCGACCGGCCCTCCTCCGACGCGGCCCTCAACCTCATCCACGCGACCACCACGGCGGCAGCATCGGATATTGCCGAGGTGATGGTCTGCATGTTCGGCCCGACGTCGGACCAGTACGGCCTCCTGCACCGGGGCACGCGCGTGCGCAAGATGCACTCTTCCTACCGCTCCACCTTCCGCACCCTCAGCGACATCCCGCTGGCCATGGTCGACCGCAAGAAGATCACCCCGCTCAAGACCGAGTACCAGCGGCGGCGCAGCGACCGCAAGGTGGACATCGACGCGGTGTTCGACGACCGGGTAGCCCTCCTCTACTACTATCCCAACATGAAGCCGGACGTCATCGACGCCCTGGTGGACAACGGCTACCGGGGCATCGTGATCGCGGGCACCGGGCTCGGCCACGTGAACAAGCCCACCTACCCGGCCTTCAGGCGCGCCTGCGACCAGGGCGTGACGGTGTGCATGACCGTGCAGACGCTCTGGGGCTTCGCGCAGATGTACGTCTACGAGACCGGGCGCGAGCTGATGGGCCTGGGCATATTCCCGCTCGACAACATGCTCCCCGAGGTCGCCTACATCAAGCTGGGCTGGGCCCTGGCCCATAGCCAGGACCCGGCGGAGGTCCGGCGCATCATGACCACCCCCATCGCGGGCGAGATCACCGAGCGCGAGCCGCACAACGGCTACCTGATCCTCCAGGGCGGCATCCCCGAGGTCGAGGAATTCATCCGGAGCTTCAAGAAATGAGACGGCCCGGCCCCGCCCTCACCCTGGCCCTGGCCCTGGCCCTCGCCGCCGCCTGCTCGGGCCAGGACCAGGGCCAGCCGGGCGCGGGAACGGACCGGGGCACCTACGTGCACGCGGGCATCTCCGAGGCGAGCACCTTGGACCCGGCCATCGCCTACGACACCTCGAGCCACTACCTGCTCATCAACGTCTACGAGCCCCTCCTGGACTTCAAGGGCTCCAGCCTCACCGAGCTCGAGGGGCGCATCGCCGAGAAGGTGCCCTCCCGCGAGAACGGGCTGATCTCCGCCGACGGTCGGACCTACGCATTCCCCATCCGCAAGGGCGTGCGCTTCCACGAGGGGGGGCGTCTCACCCCCGAGGACGTCCGGTACTCCCTCCTGCGCTTCATGCTCCTCGACGCGGCCGGGGGCCCTTCCGCCCTGCTCCTGGAACCGGTGACGGGCTCGGCCGTCACGCGCGGCAAGGACGGCAAGCCGCTCGACGAGGTCTTCGCCAAGGCCGACGCCGCGGTGCGCGTGGACGGGGACAAAGTGCTCGTCACCCTGGACAAGCCCTTCGCCCCCTTCCTGACCGTACTCGCCTCCTGGGGCCTGATCGTGCCCAAGGACTGGTGCGCGTCCCACGGGGCCTGGGACGGGAGCTCCGCGACCTGGAAGCAGTACAACGGCGGACCGAAGACCGCCTCTTACCTCCACGACCACGCCAACGGCTCCGGCCCCTTCAAGCTGGAGCGCTGGCAGAAGGACAAGAACGAGTTCGCCCTGGTCCGCTTCGACGGCTACTGGAAGGGTCCGGCCAAGCTCGAGCGCGCGGTGGTCAAGGTCGTCCCCGAGTTCCGGACCCGCAAACTCATGCTCGCCTCGGGCGACGCGGACTCCATACAGGCGGACTACCTGCAGCTGCCCCTCCTGAAGAGCGCGGAGGGGGTGCAGGTGATAGACGACCTGCCCCGCATCGACATGAGCCCCTCCATCTTCTTCGTCCAGGACATCAAGACCCAGGACAACCCCTACGTGGGCTCCGGCAAGCTCGACGGCCAGGGCATCCCCCCGGACTTTTTCGCCGACATCGAGGTCCGCAAGGGCTTCGCCCACGCCCTGGACTACGACGGCTACATCAACGACGTGAACCAGGGCAAGGGCAGCCGCGCCAACAGCTTCATCCCCAAGGGCATGTTCGGGCACAACCCCGGGCAGAAGACCCGGGACTACGACCGAGACAAGGCGGAGGCCTGCTTCAAGAAGGCCCACGGCGGTAAGCTGTGGAAGAAGGGCTTCAAGTTCACCTTCGTCTACAACACCGGCAACCAGGCGCGCGAGGTCGTGGCCAACATGTTCAAGCGCTCGCTGGAGAGCATCAACCCCAAGTTCGTGATCGAGACCCGCCCGGTGCCGTGGTCGGCCTTGCTGGACCTCTCCAACGCCTCCAAGCTCCCGATGTTCACCATGGGCTGGACCCCGGACTTCCCGGACCCGCACAACTTCGCCTTCCATTTCATGCACTCCCAGGGGAACTACCCGCGCCTGCAGGGCTACCGCAACGAGGAAGCCGATCGGCTGGTCACCGCCGCCATGACCGAGCTGGACCCGGCCCGGCGCCGGGAGTTCTACCGCCGCCTGCAGGAGATCGCCTATGACGACGTGCCGTCGCTCTTCGTCCTGAACTCCGTGCTCTTCCGGGTGCAGCGCTCCTGGGTCGACGGCTACGTCTACAATCCCGTCCACCCCGGCTCCCCCGAACTCTGCCCGCTGTACACCCTGAGCAAGCGGTGACCGTCGGAAACAACCTCAACGATCTGCTGGACCTATCCGCACGGGAACGCCATGACGAGACGGCCCTGGTGTTCCCGGCGGGACGGGACACGCCCCACCGCGCCGGCATCCCCTTCTCCGCCGTGCTCGGGGTCCCGGTCGGCATCTGGACCGGGGAGCGCCGCCTCACCTTCTCCGAGCTCAACGGCCTGGTCCACCTCGCGGCCGCGGCCTTCCGGGGCGCGGGGATCGGCCCCGGGGACCGCGTGGCCATCGTGCACCGCAACGCCCCGGCCTTCGTCATCGCCTACTTCGGGCTCATGCGCATCGGGGCGGTGGCCGTCCCCATCAACTTCCTCATCCGCAAGGCCGAGGAACTGCGCTTCATGCTGGGGCATTGCGGCGCCAAGGGCGTGGTCACCCAGCGCGAGTTCCTCGAGGGCCTCACCGCGGCGCGGCGGGAACTGCCGGGCCTGCTGCACATCTGGGACACCGACGCCTCCATGGAGCCCGGCATCGAGTGCTTCTGGGACCTGCTCCTCAAGCAGGACCCGGCCGCCGCGGAGGCCCCCTACCCGCCCGTGGACCCCGAGGCCACCGCCTGCATCCTCTACACCTCCGGGACCACCGGCGAGCCCAAGGGCGTGATGCTCAGCCACGCGAACCTGGTCTCCAACTGCGACGCCGCCATCCGGTCCATCGACCTGCGCGCGCAGGACACGATGCTGACGCTTTTGCCCATGTTCCACACCTTCGCCTGGACCGTGTGCGTCCTGCTGGCCCTGCGCGTGGGGATGAAGAACGTGCTGGCCCCCAGCATCACGCCGCCCAACGGCTGGCTCCGGCAGATGGGCCGGCACGGGGTGACCCTGTTCGTGGCCGTGCCCCAGCTCTACGCGCTCCTGGCCCGGCAGGCGCACGGCCTGACCGGCCTGGCGCTCAAGCACTGGTTCTTCCGCCGAGTGCGCCTGTGCGTGTCCGGCGCCGCGCCGCTGAGCCCCCAGACCTTCGGCGAGTTCCGCGCCGCCTTCCACTGCGACATCCTGGAGGGCTACGGCCTCACCGAGACCTCGCCCATCGCGACCGTCGGCCGCCCGGGCACGGCCGCGCCGGGCAAGGTCGGGCCGCCCATCGAGGGCGTGAGCGTGCGCATCTGCGACGACGCGGGCCGGGAGCTCCCGCAGGGGGAGGAAGGCGAGATCCAGATCCGGGGCCCGAACGTGATGAAGGGCTATTTCGACGACCCGGCGGCCACGGCGGCGGTGCTCGCGGACGGCTGGTTCAAGACCGGGGACATCGGCGCCCTGGAGCCGGACGGGCAGTTGAGCATCCGGGACCGCAAGAAGGACATGATCATCGTGAAGGGGCTCAAGGTCTTCCCGGCGCAGATCGAGGCGGTGCTCCTGAGCCATCCCGCGGTGGAGGAAGCCGCGGTCATCGGGGTCCCCGACGAGACGGGCGACGAGCACGTGAAGGCCTTCCTGGTCCTCAAGAAAGACGCGCCCGGCGGCCCGGGGGGCGCCCTGACCTCCGTCAAACAGCTCTGCCGGGAGCGCTTTGATTCCTACAAGCGCCCCCGCGAGCTCGAGATCCTGGCCGCCCTGCCCAAGAACGCCCTGCAGAAGGTGCTCAAGCGCGAACTGCGGCGCGCCGAGACCGAGAAGCGCCGGGGCGCGGCGTGAAGCCGTCCCGCGCCAAGACGCTCCATCCGGCCTGGCTCGACTCCTTGGAACGGGGACCTCTGTTCCTGTCGGTCCGGGCGGCCCTGCGCGGCACGGACGCCTACCTCGTGGGCGGCGCCCTGCGCGACGCGGCCCTGGGCCGTAAAGGGGAACTCCGCGACCTCGACCTGGCCGCTCCGGGGGACGCGGAGGCTTTCGCCCGGCGCCTGGCCAAACGGCTGGGGGGGACGTGCTTTCTGATGCATGAGGCCACCCAGGTCTACCGCATCGTCCCGAAACCCGGCGGCAAGGGCTCGGCCCCTTTCCAGGTCGACGTGGCGCGCCTGCAGGGCCAGGGCATCCTCGCGGACCTGGGGCGGCGGGACTTCGCGGCCAACGCCATGGCCCTGCCCTGCGCCGGGGGGGACCTGCTCGATCCCTTCGGCGGTCTCCAGGACCTCGAGCGCCGGGTCCTGCGCGCCACGCACGACCAGGTCTTCCGCGAGGACCCCTTGCGCCTGCTCCGGGCCTTCCGCATCGCGGCCCAACTGGGCCTGCGCCTGGACGCGGGGACCCTGCGCCGCATCCGCAAGGACGCGCCGCTCCTCAAGAAATGCGCGGGCGAGCGCAAACGCATGGAACTGTTCGCGCTCCTGTCGGTGCCCGCGGCCGCGCCCTGGCTGCACGCCATGGACGACGCGGGCCTCCTGGCGGCGCTCTTGCCGGAGCTCGAGCCCAGCCGGGCCTGCGCCGAGGTCTATTACGGGAAGGGGGGGGTGCTGAAGCATTCCCTCGCGGTCGCGGCCCGCATGGACCTGTTGCTGGGGGACCTGGAGGCCGCCTTCGGCAAGTCGGCCGAGCCCATCAGGCGGGAGCTGGCCGACACGGAAGGGCGGCCCAAGAACCTCCCCGCCCTCCTGCGCCTGGGCGCGCTCCTGCACGACGTGGCCAAGCCCGCCTGCGCCAAGATGCTGGACGGCCGCCTGCGCTTCTTCGAGCACGAGGCCGAGGGCGCCCGCATGGCCGGGAAGATCATGGACCGCCTGCGCTGCTCCCGCGACGAAGCCGGCTGGGTGTCGGCCTGGATCGTGTACCATCTGCGCCCCGGCAACCTGGCCTCCAACAGGATCGTTTCGGACAAGGCCGTGTTCCGCTTCTTCCGGGACCTGGGCCCCAAGGGGGTGGGGCTGCTGCTGCTCTGCTGGGCGGACCACGCCAGCTACCTGACGCCCGCGCGCCTGGCCTCGGTGCTGCGCTGGACCCGGGAGGACCCGCAGACCTTCGATTCCCGCAAGGTCCGCGACGCGGATACGCGCAAGACGCTCTACCACCTGCAGGTCGTCTCCCTGCTCCTGGACCGCTGGTTCCACCGCCCCGAGACCGCCCGCCCCGTGCGCCTCTTGGACGGGGTCGCGGTCATGAAGACCCTGGGCATCCCCCCCGGTCCCAAGGTGGGGGAACTGCTCGCCGCCCTCCAGGAAGCCCAGGGCGAGGGCAAGGTCCGGACCCGGGAAGACGCCCTGCGCTACCTCCGTTCCCTGTAACAAATTCCTCATTTCATCCTTCCATAATAGTGCCGTGGGTCCCCCCATGGCTGAGGGATACAACCCCTGCTATACTATGGCCCGTATGCCGAGCTCCCCGCGCGCCCACCGGGCGGCCGCCTTCGCCCTGGCGGTCTCGGTCTGCCTGCTCTGCGCGCCGCAGCCCTCTCCCGCCACCGACATCGACAGCCCCGCGTTCACCAACTTCAAGGTGCGCAAGTGCAAGGGCGCGGAGTACGTCTCCTCGGATGGGAACCCCACGGTCTACACGAGCAACGTCGACTTCACCATCCAGTCCACCTCCCAGGACGGCCTCATGGCCAACGCGGGCCAATCCTCGAAGGTGACCATGCCGCCGAACGACGAATTCACCGGCAACCAGGGGCTCTGGCACTGCGACGAGAGCGCCTCCTGGTGCGCCGACTCGGTCGCCGGCCGCACGATGTGGGACTCCAGCGAGGCCTACTGGAACAACGGCTGCTGCGACGTCGGCCAGAACGGCGGCTGGATGTACGCCAGCCAGCCGGGCTCCCGGACCAACTTCGGCCTCGCGCGCGCCTTCTCGAACTACTCCTACACCACGAACTGCAACGACGTCGACGGCATCGCCTGCGGCGGAACGCTGTACGTCCACCCCTACAACTACATCAGCGGCGTCGACCCCGTCTTCGAGCAGAACTCCTTCAGCGTCGAGGCCTGGGTGTACTGGCAGGGCTGGCCCGGCGAATACCTCAACCGGACCGGCAATTACGAGCAGCCCATCCTCATCAGCTGCGACGCCCGCGCCGACAACCGCTGCATGCTCCTGGCCTTCAAGTGGCTCGGCTCGCGCTGGAGCATCTACATGGACTTCTACAACCATGCCACCTACGGAAAGACCAACCTGGGCGTCGGCTGGCACCATCTCGTCTTCACCTACGACCGGACCTCCAACGCCCAGCACGTCTACGTGGACGGGAACATCGACGAGGACACGGGGATGCCCACGGGCAGCGCGAAGGCGGGGTTCCTGACCACCTCCCTGCCCGCGACGACGCGCATCGGCAACGGCCTGAGCCTCTGGAACTCCTCCTCCGGCGTCTCCCAGGACAGCCCGGTGTTCTACGGCTATATCGACGAGATGCGCATCGTCAACCGGGTCCTCACCGCCCAGGAGGTGGCCGCCCATTACTGCGGGCAGGGCAACATCAACGGCGACGGGACCTACACCTGCGGCGCCGGCGCGAACCCGAACAACTACGCGATGAACGCGACGACTTTCACGATCAACTACACCACCTGGCCGTACGTCACGGCGGACGCCAGCTTCTTCGTGGAGGACGTCAACGAGGACATCACCAACTACTCGGTGAGCGTCACCATCGACCAGCTGGGCGCCAACTTCCCGGCCCCCGTGCCGGTGGTCTCCTCCCAGGCCGACGACTGGATCTCCTGGACCTGGTACGACGGCGACGTCTGCGAGAACACCTCCGGGACCAACGCCAACACCACCTACGACATCAACCGCAGCTGGAGCACGCTTCTGGATGACCAGGCCAACGCCTGGTACACGCCCGGCGGCCTGGGGCCCAACAAGGCCCACGGCATCAACCTCACCGCGACCTACACCGACAACGGGGGCTCCGGCGCCTTGGTCGGCCCCTCCCCCTCCTCGCTCTGGTCCTACGCCACGACCTACGCCGCCGTCCCCGGCCGCCTGGACCTGGGCTCCATCCTGAGCGGGACGAGCCTCAACCTCACGGTGACCGCCACCACGCGCAACGGGAACCCGGACGGCACGGGCGGCACCAACAACACGGAATTCTCCATCTGGGGCAGCGAGAACGGCGGCGCCTACACGTCGATGGCGGGCTTCAACACGTCGACCACCCGGGCCATCAGCGCCCTCCAGAAGGGCAGCAACTACAACTTCGAGGCCCAGGCCCGCAACGTCAACCTGATCACGACCGCGGTCGGCGCGACGTCCACGGGCACGGTCATCACCCAGCCCAACCTCCCCACCAACCTGGTGGGCCAGCCCTGGTGGGGAGCCCCGGACAACTGCGGCAAGAACAACATCCGCTGGACCTGGAACGGCGTCAACTTCGGCAGCGGGGCGGGCGCCTACGATCTCCACAACGGGGTGAGCTACATCATCCAGAACCTGGGGGCGACCTCCCACGTCCAGAACGTGCCCGGCGGGGGCACGGTCCAGGCCAAGATCCAGGCCAAGGACACCGGCGTGGGCTACAAGCTCAACTACCTGAGCGGCTTCTCCGTACTCTCGAGCGCCAGCACCTCCGACCCGGTCATCCCCTCGGTGGGGGGGCTGGCGGGCACGGCGCACACCTCCTCGGCCATCCTCTGGAACTGGACGGACCTGGCGGGCACGGCCCTGTGCTCGCCTTCCGCCTACCGCGTCTACGCGGCGACCAAGCCCTACGTGGTCGGCCAGTACCTGGCCGAGGTGACGGCCCCGACCTGGACCCAGAGCGGTCTGGGCATCAACACCACCTTCTCCGTCTTCATCACGGCGCGCGACGCCTACGACGCCACCGAGGCCAGCCTCTCGCCCCCGGCCACGGCCTTCACCCAGTGCACCCCGCCGACCAGCATCACGCGCCCCACCATCTCGACCGGGAGCCTGACCGTTGGCTGGAGCGCCAACGGCAACCCGGACTACACCCGCTTCGAGCTGGCCGCGTCCATGGACGACTTCGCCACGGCGTTCTCCACTCCCATCACGGCCGGCGACAACTTCACCGCCTACAGCCGGGGCTTCGGCGGGCTGAGCAACGCGACGACCTACTACTACCGAGTCTGGTCGGTGAACGGCCGCGCGGGCGCCCCCTGGGGCGGGGATTTCTACAGCTCCTACGTGTCGACCGCCATCCCGACCCTGCCCCCCGCCCCCAGCCTGAGCGGGACCGTCCTGGGCCAGACCTCCATCAACTGGACCTGGCCCGCGGTCAACACGGCCACGAGCTACCGCTTCCTCCCGGACTGCAACCCGGCCAACGCCGTGAACCTGCCGCCCGCGACGCTCAACTACACCCAACTCACGCTCGTGGCCAACACCGAGCATTGCGGCATGCTGCAGGTCCGCAACAACTCGGGGGCCGGCCTATGGTCCTCCGCCACCGTCTATACCCTGGCCTCGGCGCCTAGCGGCCTGCAGGTCACCGCGGTCACGACCAACACCTTCACGGTGGCCTGGACCAACAACAACACGGGGCCGACCACCTTCGAGGTCACCTGGACCGGCCTGCCGGGTTTCTACGAGACCGGCTTCACGGGCAACGTGTCCACGGACACGGTCCTGGGGACCAGCTACCGCAACCCGGCCTCCATGCCCCTCATCCCGGCCACCACCTACCAGATCCGCGTCCGCGCGGTGGGCCAGGCCGGCGTGTACACCGCCTTTGACGGTCCTGTGTCCACCCGGACCAACAACTCGGCGTCCTTCTCCTCCACGATGACGCCCGTCACCCCCTACACCCCGCCCTCCGACACGGTGGGCGTGTGGCATTTCGACGAGTTGATCGGGACCACCACGCTGGACGCATCGACCCTGCTCAACCACGGCCAGTTGACCTGCACCTACGGCTCGTGCACCTCGACCCCGACCTACGTGACCAGCCGCACCGGTCTGGGCACGGCCGGAAGCTTCCCGGGCGCGCAGAACGGCTACATGCGCGTCCCGGACGCGGCCTCGCTCGACACGAGCGGGGACCTGACCATCGAGGCCTGGGTGCATCCCACCGACACCAACGGCCAGGTGTCGAGCGCGGCGGTGGTGGCCAAGGGCGACGGCCTCCAGGAGTCCTTCGCGTTGGACGTCACCTACCCGGTCTCCTACCCCGAACTCCAGAAGTGGCGCTTCTTCGTGCGCCCCGCGGGCTGGGCGACAGCGTACTCGGTCAGCTCCACCCAGACCCTGCGCCGGAACGCCTGGACGCACCTGGCGGCCGTCTACGACGACCTGGGCGCCGACTCCACGCTCTCGATCTATATCGACGGAGTGCTGTCCAACTCCGTCACGGCCACGGGCCTGGCCGCCCGCGGCGTGAACGCGCATCAGCTCACCATCGGCAGCCGGCAGTCGGGGAGCGCGGCCTACGACCGCAGCTTCCAGGGCTACATCGACGAGGTGCATATCGTGACCCGGGCCTACTCGGCCACCGACGTCCTGTCCGCCTACCGCCAGGCCGAGCCCCAGACCTTCTCCATGCCCTGGCCCAACGACGGCACCAACATCACGGTCCTGCCCAACACCTTCTCCAGCCACACGGCCACCATCCTCATGTCCTCGTCCCCGACGAGCGCGCCCATCATGGTGGACCTGCAGCATCTCAGCGACGGCCTGGCCTCCCCCCCGACGCTCTGCGGCAGCACCTGCACCGCGCGCTACTCCCTGGTCCCGGGGAGCGTGGTCGAGATCGTGGCCCAGGTGGGCGGCTTCGTCTACGGGGGGGCTTTGGGCTCCTCCATCACCCTCTCCATCTCCTACCCGGACAACGACGCGAACACCTTGGTCGACGACACCTTCCCGCCCCTGACCGAGACCGCTCTGCGCATATTCACCTTGAACGAGCAGAACATGACCTGGGAGGGCGGCTACGAGAACGACCCCAGCCGCTTCATGCCCCAGTACGTGGACACGGTGAACAAGCGCGTGGTGGCCCAGGTCGGCCACTTCTCAATCTACGCCATGTTCGGGACCTCCAACATCAACCCCAACCTGACGGACGTGGCGGTCTATCCCGTGCCCTGGAAGCCGGGCTGCGGCGCGGGCTGCCGCTTCGAATCCGCCGGATGGCAGGGCGTGGAGGGCGTCAAATTCGACCGCCTGACCGAGTCCGGCAAGATCACCATCCTGACTCTGTCCGGCGAGAAGGTCAAGGTCCTCAACTACATCGCGTCCAATAACGGGGCCATCGTCTGGGACGGGACCAACACGGCCGGGCGCACGACGGCCAGCGGGGTCTATTTCGCGTACGTCGAAGGTTCGGACGGCTCGAAGCGCATCAAGAAGTTCGCGGTGGAGCGATGAGGACCAAACTGACCAGCATCCCCGCGCTCATGATCATGCTGGGGGCGCTCCTCCCCGGCACGGAAGCCTTCGGCTTCGGCAAGGACGATGCCGGGACCTCGGGGGGGGAGTTCCTCAAGCTCGGCGCCGACGCCCGGGGCGCGGGCCTGGGCTCGGCCATGGCGGCGGCCTCCGACGACGCCTCGGCCGTCTACTGGAACCCGGCCGGTCTCTCCCAGGTGACCCAGCACCAGCTCAATTTCACCGGGGCCCAGCTCTATCAGAGCATGGCCTACGGCTTCATGGTCTACGCCCGCCCCATCAAGGCCCTGGTGGCCCCCAGACGCAGGTTCCTCCGCCCCAGCGGCATGGGCACCCTGGCCTTAGGGGCGCTCTACCTGGACGCCGGGACCATGCAGGAGATGGACAACACCGGCCACCCCACGGGAGGGAAGGTGACCCCCAGGGACCTCGCCGTGATGGCGGGCTGGGGGGCCTCCATCACCAACCTGCTCGACATCGGCCTCACCCTCAAATACATCGACTCCCACATCCAGGCCACGGCCCGGACCGGCACGGCCGACGTCGGCATGCGATTGAGAATGCACCTCGCTGACTGGCCCTACGTCATAGCCGTGAGCGGCCACAACCTCTTCGGCCGCCTGAAGTTCCGCAGCCAGGAAGACCCTCTTCCCATGAGCGTGCGTCTAGGCCAATCCCTCAAGCCGCTCCCCTACTGGACCCTCACCGGCGACTTCGTCGTCCCCAGGGATAACGCCCCCTACCCCAACCTGGGCACCGAGTTCACCGTCCCCATCCAGGACCACACCGCCATCTTCCTGCGCGGCGGCTGGTCCGGCAGGACCAACTCCGCGGACCTCGACGGCGTGACCGGCATCGCTTTCGGCATGGGCTTCCGCCTCAAAGTATTCGGCATCGACTACGGCTGGGCCCCCTACGGGGTCCTCGGCAACACCCACCGCTTCTCCGTCACCTTCCAGTTCTGAAGCTCCCGGCGACTGTGCCCGGGCACAGTGACAGGCACAGTGACAGAGGCACAGTGTGACACCCCCTGCCCCCCTTGACCCCATGTGATATACTCCCGCTGGATGAGGATGCTGCCCACTCGTGACCGGCTGCGCCGCGAGGCGCTGAATGTCCATGCTCCTGGGCAAGGTCACGCCCCTGCCATTGCCCTTCTGGCTGCCGGTGTCCAAGAACTGTAAGATGCCGATCCTCCTCACGCATTGATGGGATTTCTCGGTCTGCTGCTGAAACCGTTCGTCTGGCATCCCGCCAGCGCGTTCATCGTCGCGGCACTGTTCGCGATCCCCTGCGCGACAAAAGCGTACTCCCCAAGATCGCGAAAGACCCTCATCGCCGTCGCAGCCATCTGGGGCGCCTACGCTCTCTGGGAAACCTACATGACCCGATGGCGCTCCCACACCGGCGACATGGCCATCCGCATCGACATGGCTCTCTTCGGCCCCGTCATCCTGCTAGCAGCGATCACGGGCATCCTGACCGCCCTCTTCGGCCACGCCCGGGGAGCTCCCGCAAGCGGAAAAGAATGATTGTCCGGAGACATCGGGGAGACATAGGCACTCCTATATCGGCCGGGGCGGACGCCATCCATCGAAAGGCCGCTACATGCAGTGCAGACTCGCCAGCATTAATCGGCGGGTGGCTTCCATCCTGGGTCTGGGGCCCATCTTCCGCAGCTTGCGGGCCAGGTCGGCGTCTTTCTCGGCTTCGAGGCGTCTTCGGCAGTACTCGATGGTCTGCTTGGGGAATACGCCTTCCGCCTCATAGAGTGCTCGGTCTTGTCTCAGGCACTCCGCGGATTCCACACAGCTCCTGGGGAGGGAGTCGAGTTGGTCGAGGGCTTTCCTGTCGTCGAAGATGTTGCGCTGGACTTCCAGGCGCTTGGCGAGCTGGTGGGATTCTTCCGTGTGGGTCAGGCCGTGCCTGACCGCGGCGCCTAATCCCGCGAGGAGCAGGTACACGTCCGCGCTGCCGTCGGGGGAGCGGATCTCGACGGTCTGGCCGAACCCGTCGGTGATGGACGGTCCTGACTGGTTCGGATTCACCCGGCTGGCCAGGTTGCCGACGCCGCGCCAGCCCAGCGGGACCCTTACCAGGACCGAGCGGTTGGAGGCGCTCCAGCACACGCGCACCGGGGCCTCCTGATGGGGGACCAGGCGGAGGTACGAGGCCGCGCAGGTGTTGCCGAATGCGGTCAGACTTCTTGCGCCTTTGAGCAAGCCGCCGATGACGCCCATGGCTTCCGGGGTGAGGCCGCCCTTTTGGTCGGTGAGGACGTTTCTTCCCTGCTTCTTGACCGAGAGGTGCACGTGCATGCCGCTGCCCGCGTCGCCCACGTTGAGCTTGGGGGCGAATGATACGAGTACGCCGGCTCTTGCGGCCAGATTTCTTATGAGCCACTTGGCTACCAGGAGGCGTCCGGCGGCTTCGGGGAGGGGGGCGGGGAGGAACTCGAGCTCGTACTGACTCATGCACTTGCCCCGCACCTCGGGGAAATCGTCGTGGGAAGGCTGGATGTAGCCCACCTCGGAGTGGCAGTACTTCACCCCGCCGCAGATCTCGGCCGAGATGCGCAGGATGTCCTCGGTGAGGTCGTTCCACTTGACGAAGGGGGCGGACTCGTGGTAGAGGGCCTGGGAACGGCCAGGATACAGGTCCTTTTCGCCGGGGTAGATGAGGTAGAACTCGAGCTCGCCCAGGGCGTGCAGTTCGCAGCCCGTCTTGTCCTTGAAGACTTGGTCGGAGCGGGCCAGGATGTTGTCGGGGGTGAAGGCCGAGGGCTCGCCCTTGGCGTCCAGGAAGCGGCAAAGGATGTCCAGGCAGTCCGGGACGAAGGGGTTGATGAAGGCCGTGCGGTACATGGGCACCACGTACATGTCGCTCGCGCCCGGGTCCACCATGCCCTTGAACAGGCTCGAACCGTCCACCCGCTCGCCGTCCGTAAGGACGGACTCCATGTCCTTAAGGTCGTTGACCGGGAACTTGAGCTCTTTGAGCTTACCGTCGGCGGCCGGATAGCGGAAATGCACGCTGCGGATGTTGCGCTTGCGGATGACCCCGAGGATATCGTTGCGGGTGAAGTCTTGGGGCAGCTTGTCCAAGGAGCGGACCAGGGGGGATGCGTGATGAATGTCCTTCATAGTTCCCGTATTATATACATAGCGGGCTCCTCTAAGGCCCTCAAAAGCGGTAGAATACGCGAATGATCGAGGGCAGGAAAACCGACCATTTGAAGCTCTGCGCGGAGCGGGACGTGGAGTTCCAGAACACCACGACCCTGCTGGAAGATGTGCGCTTCGTCCACGATGCCATGGCCGAGATAGCGTTTTCGGAGATAGACCTCGGGACCTCCTTCATGGGCCGCAAGCTCCGGGCGCCCTTCCTCATAAGCGCGATCACCGGAGGTATGGACGCCGCCAAGGACTTGAACCGCGACCTGGCCAAGGCCGCCCAGGAGCTGGGGATAGGATTCTGCCTGGGCAGCCAGCGTCCCATGATGGAAAACCCCTCAGCCGCCGATTCCTACCAGGTGCGCCGCTACGCCCCCGACATACCCATTTTAGGCAACATCGGCATACAGCAGGCCGCCACCGCCAAGCCTGCGGATATCGAACGGCTTGTGACCTCGATAGGCGCGGACGGCATCGCCGTGCACCTGAACCCCGCCCAGGAGCTCAGCCAGGCCGAGGGCGACCGCAGTTTCCCGGATGGGGCGGCCTTCCTTCGGGTCCTGACCAAGCGCATGCCCGGCAAGGTCATGGTCAAGGAGACCGGCTGCGGCATCTCGCGGGAGGTCGCGCTCCGACTCAAGGCCGCCGGCGTCCGCACCCTGGACACGGCCGGCGCCGGGGGGACCTCCTGGACCCGCGTGGAACGCCTGCGCGGCGCGCCTGGGCGCGCCGCCCTCGCAGGCGCCGGCCGTGCTCCTCTCGCCGGAGAGGAGGGCGGCTCCTGGCTCGATGAGTGGGGCATCCCCACCGCCGCCTCGCTGCTGGAGACCGCGCCCCTGGGGTTCACCTTGGTCGCCTCGGGCGGCATCCGCAACGGGCTGGACATCGCCAAGTGCCTGGCTTTGGGCGCCGACGTGTGCGGCATGGCGCTGCCCATCGTGCGGGCCTATTGCGGCGGGGGCTACGACGGCGTCGTGGGCCTCCTGCACCGGACCATCGACGAGCTCAAGTCGGTCATGGTCCTGGTCGGCGCGAAAGACCTTTCTTCACTCAAGCAGCGGAAAATCCTGATCACTGGAAGGCTCCTGGAATGGAAGACTTGCAGAAGCGCAACGACGGGCAGAAGCAGAAAGTAGACAAGCCGGCGGCGCGCACCTCGCGCTTCCCGGGTTTCTACAAGCTCGACATATGGGAGCGCCTCGACAAGCTGGGCGAATGGTTCCCGCTCACCACCAAGGAGAAGTGGCTGCTCAAGAACGAGACCCTGAAGGCTGAGAAGGCCGACCTCATGGTCGAGAACGTCATCGGCGTCTTCGGCATGCCCCTGGCGGTCGCCCTCAATTTCCGCATCAACGACAAGGACTGGGTCATCCCCATGGCCGTCGAGGAGACCTCCATCGTCGCCGCCTGCGGCCACATCGCCAAGCTGGTGCGCGAGAACGGCTCTTTGACCGCCAACGCCTCCCACGCCATCATGGAGGGGCAGGTCCAGCTCGTGAAAGTGCCCGACATCGACCGCGCGGTAAAGGACATCTTGGAGGCCAAGGACCGCCTGCTCAAGCTCGCCAATAAGCAGGACCGGACCCTGGTCAGCCTGGGCGGCGGGGCCAAGGACCTCACCTGCCGGCGCCTGGAGACCGCCAGCGGCCCCATGCTCATCATCCACCTCGCCGTCGACGTGGTGGACGCCATGGGCGCCAACGCGGTCAACACCATGGTGGAGACCTTGGGCCCCGTGCTCGGGGAGATTGCGAAGGGGGAGGTGGTGCTGCAGATCATCTCGAACCTCTGCGACAAGGCCATCGCCCGCGCCCGCTTTGAGATGGACCCGGCCTGCCTGGGCAGCAAGGAGATGTCCGGCGCTCGGGTCGCCGAGCGCATCATCCAGGCCTATCATTTCGCCGACGCCGACCCCTACCGGGCCGCGACGCACAACAAGGGCATCATGAACGGCGTGGACGCGGTACTGCTCGCCACCGGCAACGACTGGCGCGCCGTGGAAGCCGGGATGCACGCCTACGCCGCGCGCACCGGCCGCTACCGCTCGCTCAGCAGCTACCGCCTCGAGAACGGCAAGCTCATCGGCGAGATCGAGGTGCCGGTCGCCGTGGGCGTCGTGGGGGGGGTCACCAAGCTCCACCCCGGGGTCGAGCTCATACTCAGGCTCATGGGCATGCCCTCCCGGCGCGAGCTCGCCGAGGTCATCGCCTCCGTCGGGCTCATCCAGAACCTCGGCGCCCTGCGCGCCTTGGTGACGGAAGGCATCCAGGAAGGCCACATGACGCTCCACGCCCGCAATGTGGCCTATTCGGCCGGGGCGTTCGGCGACGCGGCCATCAAGGTGGCCGACCAGATGATCCAGGAGGGCCGCATCCGCTTCGACCGCGCCCGCGAGCTGGTCAAGAAGCTCATCATCCAGAAGCAGCCGGAAGACGGGAACGGGGAGGACTAGACCGCCCCATGCGCTGCGAGAAGGCGAAGGCGCCGTCCAAAGTCATACTCCTGGGTGAGCACGGCGCGGTCTACGGCCATCCCGCCGTGGCCATCCCCCTGCGCGAGCCCTCGGCCGAGGCCTCGGTGTGCTGGACCGGCGACGGCCAGCCCTACCGCATCGAACTCCCCGACCTGAACGCCGCCTGGGCTTACGGCGACGCGCAGATGCCGCCCGAGATCGTCCCCTTCGTCAAGATCATCGACCTGGCCCGCGAGCGCCACGGCAAGAGCATCGTCACCACCGGCTGGACCCTGAAGGTCAGCTCCGCCATCCCCACCGGCTGCGGCCTGGGCAGCAGCGCGGCCGTCTCGGCAGCGGCCCTCAAGGCCGTGTTCCGCTACTTCGGCATCCACGTGAAGGCCCAGACCCTCTCCGAGCTCGTCTTCGAGACCGAGAAGCTCCATCACGGGACCCCCAGCGGCATCGACAACACCGTCATCGCCATGGGCGTCCCCATCCTGTTCCGCAAGGGGCGCGGAGCCGAGTGCCTAGACGCGCCCGAGGAGCCCCTGTTCCTGGTCATCGGGTACACGGGCATCCGGCACAGCACCCGCGCCGTCATCGCCGAGGTGGCCCGGGCCCGCGCCGCCGAGCCGGCCAAGTACGACGCCCTGTTCGCCGAGATCGGCGCCCTGGCCCTCAAGGGGGCCGACGCTTTGCCCCGCGGCCACGCGGGCGAACTGGGCGAGCTCATGAACAAGACCCAGGAGCTCCTGCGGCAGGTCGGGGTCTCCTGCCCCGAGTTGGAGGCCCTGGTCACGGCGGCCCGCGGCGCCGGCGCGCTGGGCGCCAAATTGACCGGGGCGGGACGGGGCGGCTGCATGGTGGCCGTGACCGACGGGACGGACTCGGCGGAGGCCGTGCGCGCGGCCGTGGCGGCCGCGGGCTCCAAGCTCACCGTGGTCACCGGCATCCCGGGGAGGCTGAGAGAATGAGGATCGTGGTAGGCATATCCGGCGCCTCGGGCGTCGTCATCGGCACCAGGCTCCTGTCGGAGCTCGCGGTGCGGGACTGCGAGGTGCACGCCATCGTCACCCAAGCCGCGCGGGCGGTCATCCGCCACGAGCTCGGCCCCAAGTTCCGCTTCCCCAAGGGCGTGCGCCTGCACGACGAGGGTGACGCGGCCTCGCCGCTCATGAGCTCCTCCTTCGTCGTGGACGCCATGGTCGTGGCCCCCTGCTCCATGAAGTCCTTGGCCGCCATCGCCACGGGCTACGCCGACACCTTGCTCGTGCGCAGCGCGGACAGCATGCTGAGGACCGGGCGCAAGCTGATCCTGGTCCCGCGCGAGACGCCGCTGTCTTTGTCCGCGCTCGAGAACATGGCCGCCTTGAAGCGCGGCGGGGCCGTCATCATGCCGCCCGCAGCCGCCTACTACCACCACCCCAAGACCGCCGACGACATGACCGGCTTCTTCGTGGGCAAGCTGCTCGACCTGCTGGGCATCCCCAACGACCTGTACCAGCGCTGGCAGGGCGCGTGATGGACATCCCTTCCTTCGTGCGGAGCCTGGCCCAGGCCGGGAAGCTCAAGACCATCGAGAAGCGCTTGAGCCCCGTGCTCGCCGCCTCGGCCGAGATCCGCGGCGCCGAGCCCGCGCCCGTGCTGCTCACGGACGTGGGCGGGGCCCGGGTCGCGGCCAACCTGTTCCCGGACCGCGACGCCTTGGCCCGCGGCCTGGGCGTGGACCCGCGGCGCTTCCTGCCCGAGCTGGGCGGCCTGCTCTCGGGCAAGACCAAGCGCCGGGGCGCCGGGAGCCGGCATTCGGACGAGGTCTACGGCGAGGTGGAGGTGCCCCTCGGCGAGCTCGAGAAGCTCCCCTTCCTGACCTATTACCAGGGCGACGGCGGCCCCTTCCTGACCTCCGGGGTGTGGATCGTGCGCGACCCTGTGCTGGGCGTCAACCTGTCCTACCACCGCATGATGATCGCGGCCGGCGCCCGGCAGGGGACCGTGCGCGTGGTCGAGAACCGCGGCACCCACACCGCGCTCAAGAACAGCGGCGGCAAGCTCGACGCGGCCATCTGCATCGGGGCCCCGGTCGAGGTCTTGTTCGCGGCGTCCTTGTCGCCCGCCCCCGACGTCAACGAGATGGACCTGGCCGCGCTCTTGGGCCGCGTCGACCTGGTGCGCTGCAAGACCGTGGACCTGGAAGTCCCCGCCGCCTGCGAGCTGGTCATCGAGGGGACCTTCACCGGGGCCCAGGGCCGCGAGGGACCCTTCGTGGACATCACCGGGACCGTGGATCTCCCGCGCCGCCAGCCCGTGTTCCGCATCACCCGCGTCGCGCGCCGCCAGGACCCGCTCCACTACGCCATCGTGCCCGGCCGGGCCGACCACCGCGTGCTCATGGGCGTGCCCAAGGAGCTCGACATGTTCCGGGCCGTGGGCCAGGTCTGCCGGGTCCTGGACGTGCGCGTCACCCCCGGGGGCTGCTGCTGGCTCCACGCCGTGATCCGCATCGACAAGCGCAAGCCCGGCGACGGGCCCCGCGCCATCGCCGCCGCCTTCGCCGCGCACCGCTCGCTCAAGCATTGCGTGGTCGTGGACGCCGACGTCGACGCCGGCGACCCCGCCGACGTGGAGTGGGCCGTGGCCACCCGCTTCCAGGCGGATAAGGACCTCGTCGTCCTGAGCGACCAGCCCGCCAGCTCGCTCGACCCCTCGGCCTGCCACTTCGCGGGGGCCAAGAGCCGCGGCGCCAAGATGGGCCTCGACGCCACCATCAAGCGGCCCGGCGAGCGCAAGCTGTTCATGCGGGTCACCGCGTGAAGCTTTCCCGGGAGGAGAACGCCATCCTGGAGGGCAGGCTCGGGGCCGGCGCCCGCAAGGCCATGGAGATCCTCACCGCTTTGGGCGCCTTGAGCGGCTCCCCGGACATGGTAGAGGTCCGCTCCGTGCAGGTCTCGGGCGTCAGCTACGCCAACATCGGCGAGCACGGGCTGGCCTTCCTGGAAGCCTGGGCCGCGCAGGGCTCGCGCGCCGTGGTCCCGGCCTTCATGAACCCCGGCGGGGCCGACCGCAGGCTCTGGCGCAGCCTGGGCTATCCCGCCGCCTTCGTGCGCAAGCAGAACCAGGTCATCGCCGCCCTCGAGAAGTTGGGCGTGCAGCCCACCCTAACCTGCACCCCGTACCACTGCGGCCAGACGCCGGCCTTCGGCCAGCACCTGGCCTGGGCGGAATCCTCGGCGGTCTGCTTCGCCAACTCGGTCGCCGGAGCGCGCACCAACCGGGAGGGGGGGCCCTCCGCCATCGCCGCGGCCCTGACCGGACGCACGCCCCGCCATACTTTGCACACCGACGAGGGCCGGCGCCCCACCCGGCTCGTCGAGGTGGGGTGCCGGGTCAAGAGCGTGGCCGACGCCGGGGCCCTGGGCTATCTGATCGGGAAGCTGGTCTCGGAGGACCCCAAGGGCGGCGTGCCCTACATCGTGGGCGTGGAGCCGCCGGACGGGCCCATGCGCCTCACTTGGCTCAAGGCCCTGGGCGCGGCCATGGCCGCCTCCGGCTCGGTCGGGCTGTACCACCTCGACAGGGTCACCCCGGAGGCCGTGGCCTGCGGGCGCGCGCTCGCGTCCCGCCTGGCCAAGCGCTCCGTGGTGGCCGGCCTCCAAGACGGCCATCGCGCCCTGGGGACCGGACGCGGCGCCGCCGACCTCGTGGCCATCGGCTGCCCCCACGCCTCGCCCGACGACCTCCGGCACATCGCCGGCCTGCTCAAGGGGCGCCGGGTCAAGACCCCGCTCTGGATATTCGTGGCTTCGGACGTCCGGCGCCAGGCCAAGAAGGACGGCAGCGCCGCCAAGCTCGCCAAGTCCGGGGCCATCTTGGTCTCGGACACCTGCATCGTGGTCAGCCCCCTCAAGGAACTCGGCGTCAAGACCGTGGCCACCGACTCGGCCAAGGCCGCGTTCTACCTGCCCTCCCACCACGGGGTGGGCGTGCACTTCGGCGCCACCGAGGACTGCGTGGAGACCGCGCTCCGGGGCAAGCATGGCGCCTGACACAAAGACGCTGCGCGGCCGCGTCCTCTTCCCGGGCGAAGCCCGGGGCACCGCCCTGCGCTCGCAAGTCCCCCTGGGGCTGTTCGGCCACCTCGACCCCAAGACCGGCGTCTACCGCGAGGCCGGGCACCCCTTGGACGGGCAGTGCGTCAAGGACCGCATCCTGGTCTTCCCGCGCGCCAAGGGCAGCACGGTGGGCTCCTACATCCTCTACGCCCTGCGCAAGAGCGGTGCCGCCCCCGCGGCGATGCTCCTGAGCGAGGCCGACACCATCGTGGCGGTCGGGGCCATCATCGCCGAGATTCCCACGGTCGACGGGGTCGACCTCGCGTCCGTGCCGGACGGGGCCCGGCTCCGCGTGCAGGGCGGCGAGATCCGGGTGGAAGAGGGCTGATGGTCTCCAAGGTCTTCATCAAGCTCGGCGGGTCCTTCATCACCGACAAGGCCGTGCCCGAAACCCTCAACGGCGAGCGCATCACGGCCGCGGCGCGCATGATCCGGGCCGCCATCGAGGCCGCCGCCGCCCAGGGCGACGCCCTCTCCATCATTTTGGGCCACGGAGCCGGCTCCTTCGGGCACATCGCCGCCCTGAAGTTCTCGGCGGTCCAGGGCGTGCACCCGGAGTTCGGCTGGCAGGGGCTCTACGCCATCCGGGAAGCCATGACCCGAATGAACCTCCTGGTGCTCCAGCGCTGCAAGGAGGGGGGGCTCTACCCGGTGACCGTCTCCCCGTTCGCCGTGACCCAGGCCAAGGGGGGCAAGGTGCTCCGGCTGGACGCCGAGAACATCCAGCAGCTCCTCCTTTCGGAGCAGATCCCGCTCGTGCACGGGGACGCGGTGCCGGACACCGAGCGCGGCTTCACCATCGCCTCCACCGAGGCACTGCTCGCGGCCCTGGGCGACCGCTTCCGCTTCGACCGCGTCGTCATGGTCTCCGACACCCCCGGCGTGCTGGACCAGAACGGGCGCACCATCCCTCTCATCGACCGCCGCAACCTCGACCAGATGGCCGCCTGCCTGGGCGCCTCGGGCGCCCCCGACGTCACGGGGGGGATGCGCAAGAAAGTGGAGAACCTGCTCGCCCTTATCCGGCGCGGCGCGGCCAACGAGGCCCGCATCCTGACCTTCTCCGACCGGCCCGAGGACCTGCGCGACGCCGTCCTGGGCGCGGGCGAAGCCGGCACCCTGCTGAGGCTGTAGAACCCGATTTTGATAGCATGACACCCATGCCCCCGATCAAACCGCCCGTCCCAGCCCCCGGCATCAAGAACGTGGTCGCGGTGGGCAGCGGCAAGGGCGGGGTCGGCAAGTCCAGCGTGGCCTGCAACCTGGCCGTGTCCCTGGCCCTCGACGGCGCCCAGGTGGGGCTGCTCGACGCGGACATCTACGGCCCCAACCAGCCCCAGATGTTCGGGGTCCCGGACTTCGCACCCCAGGCCGACGAGCACAACAAGATCGCCCCGGCCGAGGCGCACGGGATCAAGCTGTTCTCGATGGGTTTCCTGCTGGAGCCGGACTCCGCGGCCATCTGGCGCGGCCCCATGCTCCACGCCGCGGTGCGGCAGTTCCTGGAGGACGTGAGCTGGGGGGAACTGGACTACCTGGTGGTGGACCTGCCCCCGGGCACGGGCGACGTGCAGCTGAGCCTCTCCCAGGCCATCCCCATCGCGGGGGCGGTCATCGTCACCACGCCCCAGTCCCTCGCGCTCTCCGACGTGCGCAAGGCCGTTTCCATGTTCCAGAAGGTGAGCGTGCCCATCCTCGGCATCGTCGAGAACATGAGCGAGTTCGCCTGCCCGAACTGCGGCCACAGCTCGCGCATCTTCTCCGAGGGCGGGGCCCAGGGCCTGGCGGCGAAATACGGCGTCCCCTGCCTCGGCGCCATCCCGCTCGACCCCCGCATCTGCCGCTCCGGCGAGGAAGGCACCCCGATCACCCTGGCGCACCCCGACAGCACGGTCGCGGCCGCGTTCCGCGACATCGCGCGCCAGACGGCGGCGCGGGTCGGCCGAAAGGAGGCTTGAGACCATGGCAGGCAATCTCCGAGGACTGATCGCTGAATTCCTGGGCACCTTCGCCTGGGTGCTGTTCGTGGCCGGCGCCCTCTGCAGCCGCAGCCTGGAGCCGGCCATGCCGCGCGGGTCTTTGCCCCTCGCCCTGACCCAGGGCCTGGCCGTGACCGCGGTCTTCGGCCTGCTGGGCCGGTACTCCTTCGGCTACTTCAACCCGGCCCTGACCCTCGCGCTGGCGCTGTGGCGCCGCATCGACTGGGTGCGCGCGTCCTTGAGCATCTTCTTCCAGCTCCTGGGCTCCGCCCTGGCGGCCCTGCTCCTGCTCCACGCCTATCCCGACGCCGCCGGGGAGCCGCTGCACCTGGGGGCCCCGTCTTTGGGCGCCATCGGCTTCCGGACCGCCACCTTGGTCGAGTGCGTGCTCTCCTTCTTCTTCGCCCTCGCCGTCACCCGCTCCACCGTCGAGCAGGGCCACCCCTCGTTCCGCACCCGCGCCGTGTTCATCGGCGCGGTGGCGGCCGCGGCCGCGCTCTGCGCGGGGCCCCTGACCGGGGCCGTCATCAACCCGGCCCGCGCCTTCGGCCCGGCCCTGGCTTCCGGATTCTGGACGCACCAGTACGTGTTCTGGATCGGTTCCCTGGCCGGGTCGCTGGCCGGGGTCTCGCTGACCCAGACCCTCTACAAGAGCCATCAGGAGAAGACATGAAGCGCCGCCGCCCCGCACCCTCCGCCGAAGACAGCGTCCGCGACATCCTGCTGGCGCTGGGGGAGGACCCCGAGCGCGAAGGCCTGCGCCGCACGCCCCTGCGCGTGGCCAAGTCCCTGCGCGACCTGACTTCCGGCTACCGCGAGGACGTGGGCGCCCTCATCAACGGCGCGCTGTTCAAGGCGGATTACAGCGAGATGGTCGTGGTGAAGGACATCCTGTTCTACTCCCTCTGCGAGCATCACCTGCTCCCCTTCTTCGGCAAGGCCACCGTGGCCTACGTGCCCAGCCGCCGCATCATCGGGCTCTCCAAGATCCCCAAGATCGTGGGGGTGTTCTCGCGCCGGCTCCAGGTCCAGGAGCGCATGACCCAGCAGATCGCCGAGACCCTGAACCGGGCCTTGAAGCCCCAGGGCGTCGGGGTCATCATCTCGGCGCGGCACCTCTGCATGGAGATGCGCGGCGCGCGTTCCTGCCTCTCTCCGACGGTGACCAGCGCCATGCTCGGCGTGTTCCGCCGCGACGCGCGCACCCGGCAGGAATTCCTGACCCTCGCCGGCAAAGATGGAGGATTGTCATGAGCAACCCGCTGCAGGAACTCGCGAACTTCGGCCAGAGCCCCTGGCTGGACATGATCAGCCGCCGCATGCTGGAGAGCGGCGAGCTCGCGCGCCTCATCGCCGAGGACGGAGCCAAGGGCGTCACCTCCAACCCCACCCTATTCGACAAGGCCGTCTCCGGCAGCGCGGACTACGACCCCATCCTGCGCCGGGCCCTCGCCGAGGGCGTGTCCGAGCCCCACGCTCTCTTCGAGCGCATCGCCATCGGGGACATCCGGGATGCCGCGGACGCCCTCAGGCCCGTCTACGAGTCCTCCCAGGGCGTGGACGGCTACGTCAGCCTGGAGGTCTCCCCGACGCTCGCCTACGACAAGGACGGGACCCTCGCCGAGGCCAAGCGGCTCTGGGAAGCCGTGGGCCGCAAGAACCTCATGATCAAGATCCCGGCCACCCGCCCCTGCCTGCCCGCCGTCGAGGCGGCGCTGGCCCAGGGCCTCAACGTGAACGTGACCCTGATCTTCTCGCTGGAACGCTACGCCGCGGTCATGAACTCCTACCTCGCCGCCCTGGAGCGGCGCGCAAAGGAAGGCCTGCCGCTGGCCCCCATCGCCTCCGTGGCCAGCTTCTTCGTCAGCCGCATCGACACGGCCGTGGACTCGCTTTTGCCCGAGGGCTCGCCGCTCAAGGGCCGGGCCGCGGTCGCCAACGCCAAGACCGCCTACCACCTGTTCCGGAAGATCTTCGCCTCGCCCCGCTTCGAGGCCCTGCGCCAGCAGGGCGCCCGGGTGCAGCGGCCGCTGTGGGCCAGCACCGGGACCAAGGACCCCAAGTACTCCGACGTGCTCTACGTGGACGGGCTCATCGGCCCCGACACCGTGAACACCATCCCGCCGGCCACCTGGGAGGCGTTCCGCGGCCACGGCCAGCCCGCCGAGACCCTGACCGCCGGCGTCGACGAGGCCAAGAAGCTGCTGGAGAGCCTGAAGGCCAACGGCGTGGACATGGGGGCCGTGACCGCCGGGCTGGAGGATGCCGGGGTGAAGGCCTTCGCCGACTCCTTCGAGTCCCTGCTCCGCAACCTGGCCAAGAAGGCGGAGGCCCTGCGGGCCGCGGCCCATGCGCCTGACGCCATCCCTGAGGCGGCGCAGGACCGCGCCGCTCCCGCGCCCGCGGCCCATGCGCCTGACGCCATCCCTGAGGCGGCGCAGGACCGCGCCGCTCCCGCGGACATCGTGCGCAGGCTCTGGGCCTGCGACGCGGGCCTGTGGAAGACCGAGGAAGCCCATCAGAGGATCATCCGGAATTCGCTGGGCTGGCTGCGCATGCCCGAGGCCATGCCCGGGCGCGCGGCCGAGATCATGGCGTTCGTCGAGGAAGTGCGCGGCGCGGGCTTCGAGCACGCCGTGGTCCTGGGCATGGGCGGCTCGAGCCTGGCCCCCGAGGTGCTGCGCCGGACCTTCGGCCGCCGGCACGGCTACCCGACCCTGCACGTGCTCGACAGCACGGACCCCGACACGGTGGCGGCCATCGAGGCCGCCGCGGACCCGGCCAAGACGCTCTACATCGTGGCCAGCAAGTCCGGCACCACCACCGAGCCGGTGGCCTTCCAGAACTACTTCCTGGGCAAGGTCCGCGCCCTCAAGGGCGACCGGGCCGGCGAGCATTTCGTCGCCATCACCGACCCCGGCACCTTCCTGGAAGGCTTCGCCCGGGAGCAGCGCTTCCGCAAGACCTTCATCAACTACGCCGACATCGGCGGCCGCTACTCGGCCCTGTCCTGCTTCGGCATGGTGCCCGCGGCCCTCATGGGCATCGACCTGCAGACCTTCCTGGCCCGCGCCGGGCGCATGGCCGAAGCCTGCAAGTCCGTCGACGAGACGGCCAACCCGGGCCTGCGGCTGGGGCTGGAACTGGCCGAGCAGGCCGCGGCCGGCCGCGACAAGATCACCTTCCTCATGAGCCCCGAGATCGAGAGCTTCGGTCTGTGGCTGGAGCAGCTCATCGCCGAGAGCATCGGCAAGGAAGGCAAGGGCGTCGTGCCCATCACCGGCGAACCCATCCGCCTGCCCGAGGAGTACGCCGCGGACAAGGTCTTCGTCTGCATCCAGACCGAGGGCGCGGCCGACACGCGCTGCTCGGAGGTGGTCCGCGGCCTGGAGGCGGCGGGCAAGCCCGTGTTCCGCATCGCGCTGGTGGACGCGCTCGACCTGGGCGCCGAGTTCTTCCGGTGGGAGGTGGCCACCGCGGTCATCGGGGCCATGCTGGGCATCGACCCCTTCGACCAACCCGACGTGCAGAAGGCCAAGGACAAGACCAAGACCCTGCTGGCCGAGCTCAAGCAGACAGGGCGCCTGCCGAGTCCCGAGAAGCACTGGGAGGCGGAGGGGCTGTCCTTGTCCTTCTCCCAGGCCGCGGCCGGAGCCGCGGCGGGCGGGACCTCGTCGGTCGAGGAGCCGCTGGCGCGCTTCCTGGCCCTGGCCAAGAAGAACGATTACATCGGCCTGCAGGTCTACCTGCCGTCGGACGGCCGGCACGACGAAGTCCTGTTCGAGATGCGGCGCGCGCTCATCCGGACCCGGGCCTGTTCGGTGCAATGGGGCTACGGGCCGCGCTACCTGCACTCCACGGGACAGCTGCACAAGGGGGGGGAGGACAACGGGCTCTTCCTGGTCCTGTGCGCGGATGGGGGCACGGACCTGCCCATCCCGGACATGGCATGCTCGTTCCGCCAGTTGGTGACCGCGCAGGCCATCGGGGACTTCCAGGCCCTGGAGGCCGCCGGCCGCCGGGCCGTGTTCATCCGCGTCCCGGCCGACCCGGCCGCCGCGCTCCGCCGCATCGCCGACGCCGTCGGCCAGACGGTGCAGGTAAGCTAGCGCGTGTCGTCACCCCGGGTGACAGGACCCAAAACCCGTTGTCGGGCCCGGGCCCAGTTTGGTATATTCGGTAGGCAGGAAATCGCGGGCGTAGTTCAATGGTAGAATGGGAGCTTCCCAAGCTCTAGACGTGGGTTCGATTCCCATCGCCCGCTCC
>Ga0154315_1084_pt2 | contig 62480 bp, 33 predicted proteins | sample RifGroA2_FD_105609 | JGI IMG/M metagenome (GOLD analysis project Ga0154315, IMG submission 105609) | Elusimicrobia bacterium GWA2_69_24
GCCCTGAAGCAGAAGGGACGGGGCTTCTGGGCCTGCTGCCCGTTCCATCAGGAGAAGACGGCATCCTTCCAGGTCAACCCGGAGAAGCAGATCTTCCACTGCTTCGGGTGCGGGGTGGGGGGCGACGCCTTCGGCTTCGTCATGAAGCTGGACGGCCTCTCTTTCCCCGAGGCCATCGTGAAGCTGGGGGAGCGGGCGGGGATCAAGGTCTCCCTGGACCGTGAAGAACTCGGGCCGCGGGAGAAGGAACGGCTCGAACTCCGCAAGGCGATGGAGTTCGCGCGGGAGCAGTACCATGCGTTCCTGAAGGACCTGCCCGAGGCCAAGATCGCCCGGGAATACCTGGTCAAGCGCGGGGTCACTCCGGAGACCGTCGCGCGCTTCAAGCTGGGCTACGCGCCCCGGGGCGGCGGGCTGGTGCCCGCGGCGACGCGCAAGGGGTTCTCGGTCGAGACCCTGGTCAAGGCGGGCCTCGCGGTGCAGCGGGAGGACCGCCTGCGGGAATGCTTCTGGTCCCGGCTGCTCTTCCCGATCCTCAACGCGCGGGGGGAGACGGTCGGGTTCGGCGGCCGGGTCCTCGGCGACGGGGAGCCCAAGTACCTGAACTCCTCGGAGACGCCGCTGTTCTCCAAGCGCAGCGTGCTCTACGGCTTCTTCGAGGCGCTGCCGGAGGCGCGACGGGCCCGTTCGGTGATCCTGTTGGAAGGCTACATGGACGTGCTGGCGCTGCACCAGTTCGGCTTCAACACGGCCTGCGCGCCGCTGGGCACCGCGGTGACGGACGAACACGTCACCCTGCTCAAACGCTACGCTAACCAGGTCACGATCGTGTTCGATCCGGACGCGGCCGGCGCCCAGGCTTCCCTGCGGGGGGCGGAGCTCCTCCTGGTCAAGGGCATCTCGGTGTCGGTGGCGACCGTGCCGGAGGGGCTGGACCCGGACGAGCTGCTGCTCAAGCGCGGCCCGGACGGGCTCCAGGCGGTCCTGGCGGAGGCCGACGACCTGGCCGCGTTCAAGACCCGCCTCCTCATCAAGGAGTGCCGGGGGCCGCTGGGGCCGCAGGATAAGGCCCGGATCGCTTCCCAGGTGCTGGAGACCGTGCGCAAGTGCCCGGACGAGGTGCTCAAGGGCGAGTGGCTCCGCCGGCTCGCGGAGACCCTGGGGGTGAACGAGGAGAACCTGCGCCTCCAGCTCCAGAAGGGGACGCCCGCCCCCGCCCGGATCGCGGCGCGGTCCCCGGGCACCCCCGGACGGCCCCTGCCGGTGCAGGACCGGGACATCCTGTTCTGCCTCCTGAAGGCTCCGGCCCTGGCGAGCCCCCAAGGTTCGGACGGGGAGACCCTGGTCGCGGAATCGGATTTCTCGGACGCGCGCGCGCGGGGGATCTTCCAGAGGCTGCGGGAGGTCCTGTCGGACCGCTCGGTGCGCGCGGACGGGGCGGGCTGGACCGGGAAGGCGCTCGCCGGGATGGCGGAGGAGGCGGCCGCCCTCCTGCGGGAGATGCTCTGCGACGAGCGGGAGATCCCGGACCCGGCCGCGACCGCGGCCGGGATCGTGGGCCGCCTGCGCAAGCAGCGCCGCTTGGCCGAGCTGGAGCCCCTCATCCACGACGAAGCCTGCGCCCCGGAGCTCCGGCGCGAGCACCAGCAGCTTTTGACTGAGTTAAAAGGCACGCGGAAAGGAGTCAGCAAGAATGGTTAGCGAGTCCAAGCAGGCCCTGGGCGATCTCATCGAGATGGGCAAGGAGCACGGCTATCTCACGCTGGAGGAGATCAACCGCTCCCTCACGGCGGCCCACATGTCCTCGGAAGAGATCGACGGCCTCATGTCCACTCTCGAGGACCTCGGCATCGAAGTCGTCAGCCGCAAGAAATTCAAGGCCCCGCAGGCCGAGAAGGAGGCCTACACCGAGGAGTGGGAGTCCACCCCGGACGTGTCGAACTCCATCCGCATGTACCTCTCCGAGATGGGGAAGGTGCCGCTGCTCAGCCGCGAGGAGGAAGTCATGCTCGCGCGCAACGTCCGCGAGCGCGAGAAGGAGCTCCGGCTCCTGGTCCTCGAGTCGCCGATCACGATGCGCGAGATCCGCAACTGGGAGACGCTCATCACCCTCCAGGAGATGACGCCCAAGGAGCTCATGCCGCGCGGCCGCAAGACCACGCACGAGCTCTCCGCGATGCGCCGCAAGATGAAGGCGGTGTCCCAGTTCATCGCCAAGTCCGAGAAGAAGATCGAGGTCCTCCGGGCCCGGCTCAGCCGACCCGCGCTCAGCGACAACAAGCGGCTGAAGACCCAGAAGGGGATCGAGGCGCACAACAAGGAGATCGTGCGGCGGATCATCAGCCTGAACCTCAACCAGGAGAAGATCAAGCGCCTCACCAACAAGATCAAGAGCACCGCGGCCAAGGTGCGCGAGTGCCAGCGTGAGCTGGAGATCTACCGCCAGCGCTACGGCGCCTCCTTCGCCCAGCTCCAGGTGTACATGAGCATGGTGCGGCGGGGCAAGATGACGTCCCAGGCTTTCCGCGCGAAGACGGGCTACGTGCCCTCCGCCCTCGATTCGGCGGTCGTGAACATGCAGGAGATCTCGGAGCGCCTGGAGCGGCAGATCCACCTCATCCCCATCCCGGTGGAGCTCTTCCTCGGCCTGGACAAGAAGATCCGGACCCTGGAGGAGGAGATCCTCAAGGACAAGCTCAAGCTCATCAAGGCGAACCTGCGGCTCGTGGTCTCGATCGCCAAGAAGCACGTCAACTCCAACCTGGAGCTGTCCGACCTGATCCAGGAGGGGGGGCTCGGGCTCATGAAGGCGGTCGAGAAGTTCGAGTACAAGCGCGGCTTCAAGTTCTCCACGTACGCCACCTGGTGGATCCGCCAGTCCATCAACCGGGCCATCGCGGACCAGGCCCGCACCATCCGCATCCCGGTGCACATGAAGGAGCTCATCAGCAAGCTGATGAAGGTCACGCGGCGCTACCGCCAGGAGTTCGGCCGGGAGCCCTCGCTCGAGGAGTACACCCGGCACCTGCACATCTCGGTGGACAAGGTGAAGAACGTGCTGAAGATCATGCAGGAGCCCATTTCCCTGGCCACGCCCATCGGCGAGGACGAGGACTCCTACCTCGAGGACTTCATCGAGGACAAGACCGGGCCGGTGCCGTCCAACGCGGCCAACGTCTTCCTGCGGCGCAAGGAGGTCGAGAAGGTCCTGGACACCCTGACCGACCGCGAGGCCAAGATCATCAAGCTGCGCTTCGGCATCGGCACGGGCTATCCGCGGACCCTGGAAGAGGTCGGCCGGATCTTCAAGGTCACTCGCGAGCGCGTGCGTCAGATCGAGTCGAAGGCGGTGCGCAAGCTCCGTCATCCCTCCCGCTCCCGGGCGCTCAAGGACTACATGGAATGAATCAGAGAGAGGAGCCGGAGCACGGGCTGTACGGGATCGTCTTCGGGCTGGCCCTGGCGCTCGCCCTGATCATCGCCTATTATGGGTTCCGCCGGATGGGGAAGAGCCCCCTGGATTGGCGGCGCGGGGGAGAGGCCGTCGAGGTCCAGGGCGATTCGCGCGACGGCATCGACCGCGCCCCGGCGTCGGTCCCGCCCCTGAGCATCATCAACGCCCCGGGCAAGCCCCTCGCCGCGCCGCGCTCCCGGAAGACGCCGGCGGGGGCCGTGCCCATGGGGTCCATCACGCCCGACGTGGAATCCCCCTCCCTGAAGTAGAATCCCTCCCCCATGAAATGGGGGAGGGCGAGGTGGGGGGATCAGTCCTTCTTCTTCTCGATGAGCCCGCGCAGGTATTCCCCGGCCAGGTCCCGCGCGCCCAGGCCGAAGGCCAGGGCGAATCCCAGCCCCAAGGACGCCAGCAGGATCTGCAGGCTCATGGTGACCAGGGCCATGCGGATGCCGAGGTGCTCCAGGGCCATCAGGGAGGCGAATACCAGGATCACTCCGTAGGTCGCCTTGGAGAGGAAATGCCCCCCGCCGATGTTGTTGGCCGCCGCCGCGTTGGCGACGACCTCGGAGAGGAAGCGTGCGAAGAGGAGGCCGCCGAAGAGGATGAGGATGGCGGCCAGCAGTTCGGGGAGGAAATTGACGAAGCGCGCCAGGAGCTCCTTGACCACGGGCAGGTTCACCGCGTCCGCCGCGGCCACGAAGCACATGAGGAGCACGAACCAGTAGACCATGAAGCAGAGCGCGTAGGTGGGGGACTTCCCGAAGCCCAGGCGGGTGAAGACCTCGTGGACGCCCACCTTGGAGGCGTATTCGTCGATCTTGGCGCGGGTCAGGGCTCCTTCCATGAAGGAACGCAGGGCCCGGGCGAGGACGAGCCCCAGGAGGAGGATCAGGAAGGCGGCGACGACGCCGGGCGCCCATTCCATGAAGCGCTGGGCCAATTGGCGGAAGGGATCGAGCAGCATCTGCATCATTTTCAGAGGCTAGCAAATTGTGTGACTGAAGTCATGGCTGGGTTCCCTTGACAGGGCCCTATCATCCTGCTAGACTTACAACGGCCGCGATAGAGTCGTTCTTCGTACCTGTCGCAGCCGGCGCCGAGAAAGTGGAACGAACCCAGTCCCCTCGCGGGGTTAAGCTCTGTTCTGTTATCGCCTTTTGCGCGATCATCCTTTCTCCTATCCCCTCCTGGGCCGCCGCCACCATCAGCACCCTCCAGGGCGAAGCCAAGATACTCAATCCCGTCTCCAAGACCTGGGTCGGCGCCGTCTCCAACTACATCCTGACCCCCGGTGAGGAAGTCCGGACCGAGTCCCGCTCCAAGCTCACCCTCGCCTTCGACGACGGCAGCAAGGTGGAGATCGGCCCCAAGAGCTCGTTCTTGCTGGAGAAGGCCGAGCAGGCCGAGACCTCGATGCGCCTGAGCTTCGGCAAGATGAAGGCCTGGGTCTCGCGCCTCGCCAACCGCCAGTTCGCCGTGCGGACGCCCACCGCCGTCTGCTCCGTGCGCGGCACCGAGTTCGGGGTCCAGGTCGCCGCCAACGGCGCGACCCAGGTGGACCTCTTCAAGGGTTCGCTCGGCGTGTCCGATTCCCGCGGCAACGAGACCCTGCTCCAGGAAGGGCAGCGCATCGGCGTGGACCAGCGCGGACTCGGCCAGGCCATCGGCCTCGATGAGGCCGCGGCGCAGAAGAAGGCGGAGGAGCGCTCGGCCCTCAAGCGCGAGGTCGGGCTGGAGATGACGAAGGAGGATATCCAGGCCGCGGCCGCCGCCGAGCAGAAGAACGCGGTCTACCAGCAGGGCAAGGTGATGGTGGACGTGAACGGGAACCGGGTGCGGCTCGAGGAGTACATCATCCGGCCCGAGCCCAACCAGTTCAAGCTCGTGGTGCTCAACCATCGCGCGGACCGCTTCGACTACTTCTATTATAAGGGAGTGTTCAATACAGCCCTCCCTACCGACCTGCGCGTGGCTTTCCAACAGCTCCCCGGCTGCGTCGGCGCCGCCTGTCAGTTCTACCTGACCGAGTATGAGACTGGGCGTTCGAACACCATCGACAACGTGCTGGAGAACGCCTCGGGCGGCGTGCAGCGGGACGTCAACAACAACGCCGACGCCACCGACGACGTCGCCTCCTTCTTCGATCCCGCGCGCAACGATTTCTCGGGCGTGGCCCCGGGCGTGCCTTTCTTCAAGACCATCTACCCGACCTACGCGCTCAAGTTCAACGGGGTCTCGCATCTCTCCTGGAATTACGGCGGCGTTATCGCCGGGTTCACCAGCCAGAACCAGGTCGCCGACGTCAACGCGGTGGGGCTCGTCCAAGGGGCGAACTGCGATACGCTCGACAACTGCACCGGCAACCGCGACCCGGGCTTCTTCCACGACATCGTCTACGAGGCGACCGGCGGACTAGGCGGAGGGGCCGTTTGGGACAAGTGGGATAGCTACGTCATCGACGATGAGGGGAAGGTCGCCAAGCACTCCGACTTCGCCAACATCACCAGCGGCGCCGATTATAAGGAAAGGCTGCTCAAGTGGAACTACCAGCAGATCATCACGGCCTCCGAGTTCAACGGCCGGAAGATCGACCTGGTCTATGAGCCGAAGATACTCATCGAATCCGGGCTGATCCCATAAACATGAGGGGGCGCCACTTCTTGACCATCGGGGCCGCGGCGGGGATGCTGTGGGGGCAGGGCCTTCCGGCCCGGGCCGTCGAAGTCATCCCACTTTACCGCATCTCCCTGACGGGCGGGCAGTATTTCTTCGCCAGCGACAAATCCAACCTCAACGCGAACATCAAGGCCACCGCGGCCCCCGCGGTGAAGCTCGATGAGGAGTGGACGCTCCTGCCGCTCTACAACGGGAACTTCCGCGGCACCAAGTCCGTCAACGACACCGTCGGTTCGGGCACGCTCTTCCAGCAGGGGATGGACCACTACCTGTCCTTCGCGGGGCTCTACAAGCCGGAGGATTCGACCTGGCGCTTCAAGCCCGCGGTGAACTACAAACTGGAGTTTCTCAAGGAGACCCGCGACGAGACCTGGGGCAAGGGGCTCTTCGACTATCAGACCGTCGGCGTGGAACTGGCGGCGGAGAACGTATATAAGGAACCGTTCTCCTACCGGCTGGGCTACGAGTTCTTCTACACCTTCTATCCGAACTATCAGTCCCTGGAGTCGCAGGCCGGCATCGACCCCAACGGGAACCGCCTCAACCGCGAGAACGCGGGCACGGACGTCCTGGATACGATCAACAACGCCCTGAACGCCTCGATCTCCATCCCCGTGCCCTACGACGAGCCCAAGGTGGCCCTGAACCTGGGCTATCGCGCGGCCTGGCAGAGGTATCCGGACCAGCCCATCATCGCGCAGGACGGCGAGCCCAACGACCATAAGCCCTACAATCGCCAGGATTTCTACAACTCCTTGACGGTCGGCGTGACGTATCCCCGGTCCCTGATGGCGGACGCCCTGCGGATGAATCTGGGCTTCCACACCGGCGTCTCGCACAACGGCTCGAACCAGAACACCTACGACGCGGGGAAGACGCGCTTCATCTCCGACTCCTACGGCTACTACAGCGTGCCGGTCGGGGTGGCGCTCGGGCTCGCGTGGGGGGACAAGAAGAACCCCTCCACCGCCGACCTGGGCTGCACCTGGATCCGCCAGCAGTACCTGGGCCGCCTGGCGCAGGACGAGAACGGCACGTATCTGGACGGGGAGCGTCAGCGGCAGGACCGCTTCGTCCTCGGTCTGGGCTACGGCTATCCTATCGCCCCGAATTTCCGCCTGACCGCGCAGGCCAGCGTGGCCCGCGCGACTTCGAACACCAAATTCGAGCAGTCGTACCGCTATACGTACACGGCGGCGACGTACCTGTTGGGCTTCACGTACGACTACTAGTGACTATTGTCACTGACGTTCGGGCCGGGTAGTTTTGTAGAATCACGGGGCCGTAAGAAGCGCAGTGAAAGAAACGCCGAGGATGCAGCGCCGAGCGCCAGCTCCGTGCATGGCCGTCAAGGCCATGCGCGGCGGCCTCCTTTCCCTGTCGGCCCTGCTCTGCACCGCCGTCCAGGTCTTCGCCGCCAACCCCGTCTCCGTCGTCACGGCGCCCACGGACCTGAGCTACATCGGCAGCCTTGCGATGATCTCCGGCACGGCCCAGGCCAGCCCCGACGATGTCACGGATGTCTCCATCAACATCCAGCGCGTGGGTGACAACTACTACTGGGACGGCGGGGCATGGGTGGCGCCCTCGACATCGGTCGTCGCCACTATCGGGACTCCGAGCCCTTTCATCAACTGGACTTACGCTTCGCCGAGCCTCGCTAGCGGCTTGCAGTACCACATCACGAGCGTGGCCACCGACAACCTTCTCAACGTCGAGATCCCCGGCTCGGGCGTCACCTTCACTTTCGACGCCGATTCCCCATCAGTGGGCATCTCCCAGCCGCAGGACAGCGACTCGTTGCCCGTCTTCCCGATCATCAGCGGCACGGCCGGCGACGTCACCAGCCCGGTCCTCCAGGTCCAGGTCCTCATCTCCAGCGGGCCGAGTTTCGGCACCTACTGGAACGGGGCTGTTTGGGACCCTTCGCCGGTCTACCAGACCGCTGCCGGCACCAGCTCGTGGGCCTATGCGGGCGTGCCCTCGGGCGGCGACCTGGTCCCCGGGACCACCTATCGCGTCGCGGCCCGCGCGCTGGACCTGGCCGGGAATCTGTCCCTCCCGCTCCAGCGCAACTTCCTATATATGGGCGGAGCGTGGCCGGGCTACAATTTATCGGGGATGTTCGCACCGGGAACCGGCGGGGCCATCGTGGCCGGGCCCTTCGGCTGGAACGACAACGGCCGGGACATCGCGGTCGACACCGTCACCCTCGGCGGTCCGTTCACCTATGTCCTGCTCGTGTCCACCAGCGGGGCGGACGGCGCCCAGCCCAACCATATGGCGCTTGTGCGCTACGGCCCCGGCGGCATCCTCCTTTCCTCGACCTCGCTGGCCGGGAACTCCTGGGGGCATCTGGCGGGGGACCTGTCCGGCAACGTCTTCGTCTATCAGGGAAGCGTATTCGACGACCAGCAGGGGATCTATCCGAACCGCATCGATAAGTACGACGCGAATCTGGTGCTGCTGAGCTCCCGAGCGATCGAGTTCGGGATCAACGCGCTGACCTCGGACGGGGTCGATCTTTACGCCCTGCAGACGGGGATGACTATCGACCTGGTCAAGTACAGCCCGGAGCTGGTGGCGTTGGCCACGGCGAGCTTCGCGGGCTTCGATCCCGCGAGCAACGTCAAGCGGGGCACCTCGCTCACGCTCATGGGCAACGGCGACCCCGTGATCTCGGTGACGGACGGCGGGGACTTCTCGGTGCGCAAGCTCCTGCGCTATCCGGCGAACTTCGACGGCGCCGCGCCCCTGTATACCCTCGACATCTCCACCTTGATCCCGCATTGGCCGGGGCTCGCCTATGCCCGGGGCGCGCTCTACATGGTTTCCGACAGCACCGACGGGTCCAATCAGGTCTATCTGCGCAAATTCACTACCGACCTCCAATATACCGGGGTTTCCTCGACCTTCACGGCCGGCTACGTGGGCGACGACGGACACCCGCTCCTGGCGGCTCCGGACGGCATCGTGGTGGCCGCGATAGCCGCCGAGAATCTAGGCGACTACCTGGCCCTTAAATACAGCGACGGCCTCGACTTCCTGTCTTCCGCGACCTTCAACGGCGCGGCCAACAACGTGGACGGGGTCGCCGCGAACGGCGGCGCCCTTCTGCCCTCGGGCGACGTGCTCCTGACCGGGGGGTCCCAGAACGGCGACGGCGATTTCGACGTCCTGACCGTGCTGCTGGGCCTGCCGGCCTCCCCGGGGAACCCGGCGCTGACCCCGCTGTTCCTGGGCGATTTGGACACCCAGGCCGTCATCACCGGCGGCATCGGCTGGTACGATTGGATCCACCCCGTGGTCGTGGACACCGGGCCCGCGAATCCGGGGATATTCGCGCTCGCGCATTCCTCGGACGCGGCCTCCTTCGATCCGCCGCAGAATAACTACCTCGTCAAGTATACGACCGGGGGCGTGCAGGTAGCTTCGGTCACCCTGTCGGACTGGGTGAACGGCGTCCGGGCCCTGACCGCCGACGCGGGCACCCTGTTCGTCTCCGAGACGGACTTGAGCGGGACCTGGATCCGGTACTACTCCAAGAGCAGCCTGCAGCAGGTCGGCAGCACCTTCGACCCGATGCCCGGCACGGAGGGCGAGTTCACCGGAGCCTTGGGCAGGTACGGGGCCACCCTGTACGCCTGCTATCACGGCGTGTCGGGGGACATGGGCGCGAAGATCGCCAAGTACGACGTTCCGAGCGGCCTCGAGATCGCCCGGGACACCCACACGGTGGCCAGCCTGCGCACGAGCTGCGGCGACCTCCGGGTGGACGGGGCCGGCAACGTCTACGTCGAAGTCTTCTCCAGCGTGGGGACGAAGCTCCTCCGCTACGATGCGGGAGACATCGCCGCGGGGCCGGGGGCGGTCGCGGATCACACGGCCATCATGGGGGCCGAGGCGGAGACGAACATGGCCCTGTCGGGAGGCTCCGTGTTCCTGGCCTCCGCGACCGCCCACGGCGAGCTCTACATCCGGAAATTCGACGGCGCCACCTTGGGCTACACGGGCGTGTCCTCGACTTTGTCCGTCACGGGCTCGAACATCGCCGCGCTCGAGACGGGGACGAACGGGGACCTCTTCGTGGCCGCGGCCACGGGGGGCGGGGACCTGTGGGGCGTGCGCCTGGCCGCGGCCGACTTGAGCCTGGTCTCCTCCGCCACCCATAACGCGGGCGGCGTCGATGTCGGCTTCGCTCTGGCCGTCGAGGACGGCGGGGACGCGGGCACGGTCATCGTCGTGGGCGTGACCGACCAGGGCGCCTACTACGACGGCGTCATGGTCCGGCTGGCGCTGCCGGCCTCGGGCGGCGGGCAAGTGACGAGCGAATCCTTGATCGGCGACTTCACCACCCCCGGCGGCATCACCTACGACGCGGGCTTCGCGGACGCCGACTGGGCCACGGGCGTGGCCGTGGACACCTGGACCATCAGCGGGCCGTTCGTCTACACGGTCATCGCCTCCTCCGGGGCCGGCGATCCGTACAACCGGACGCTGGTCGCCAAGTTCGATCGCGACGGGCTCCTGCTCTCCTCGGCGGTCCTCTCCGGAGTGTTCGGGGCGGACATCGGCGTGAATCCTTCCGGAGTATATGTGGCGGCGGCGCAGGAAGTCCCGGGTCCGGGCGCCATGGTGGTCTATCAGTTCGACCCCGAGTTCGTGTTCCTGTCCTCCGCGGCCAAGACCCAAGGCCTCGGAGTGGACCCCGCGTCCATCGCCTTCCAGCCCTCCGGCGACGTGGTCGTCGCGGGGAGCGTGGATTGGGGGACCGACACGGACATGTACGTGGCCCGGTTCACGGCGAACCCCGTGAGCTTCATCCAATCGGCCTTCTTCGACGCCGGGGGGACCTCCGACGATTCCGGTTTGAGCGTCGCCGTGACCCCGGATGACAAGATCTTTGTGACCGGGACCAGCCTCCTGGCGGGAGCCACGCGGTTCTTCACGGTCAAGGTGGATCAGGCGGCGTTGGGTACGCCTCTGGCCTCGGCCCTCTTCACGGAGGGGCTGCCGTATCGCGACCGCGATTGGGACCGGATGGGCATCGCGGCCTTGGACGCGGACCAGATCTACGTGACGGGTTCTGTGGGGTTGGAGGACAGCGACCGGGACTGGCTCACGATCAAGTACAACTCGAACCTGACCCAGCAGACCACGGCCGTCTTCTTCTTGGGACAGGACGTATCGGACGTGGCCGTGACCCCGCAAGGCGAGGTGCTGGTCGTGGGCAACACCTGGAACGGCGTCGACGCGGACCAGGTGCTGGTGAAGTATTCGCCCTCCCTGGTGATGATCTCCAGCGGCCAATACAGCACCGCGAGCGACGACTACGCGATGAAGGTCGCGGTGGACGATTCGACCGGGGTCTACATCTCCGGCTTCAACGAGGCGGCGACCATCGCGAGTTCGGACGCGAAGCTCATGCGCGCTTCCTCATATAGCGAGCCGCCGCCGCCGGCCTTCCCGCTCACCTACGCGGGAGACTTCATCACCGGCGCGGAGGTGGCGAGCGCTTCCACCGATCACGAGTACGGCCATCAGGTCCGGCTCGATCCGAGCCTCCCCGCGGTGTTCGCGGTGGTCCATTCGACCACTCTGCCGGACGCGGATGAGGGGGCCCTGTCTTTCCTGGTGAAATACAGTACGGAAGGGGTGGTGCTCGACTCCGCGGCCTTGACCGGCACTCTGGTCGCCGGGGAGGGTTTCGCGTTGGACGCGACCGGGCTGTACGTGGGCATGGAGGACGCGGGCAGCGTGTGGATCGCCAAGTTCGACAAGGCGGACCTCAGCCCGATGGCGGTGTCGGAGGCCCAACCTAAGAACGTGGCGGACATGATCCAGACCCTCGCGGCGGACGGGAGCGATGTCTACGCCTGCGTCAGCGGCGGTCCCAGCGGCCTGCCGGCGAAGATAATCAAATACTCCCAGGGGCTGGTCGCCGTATCCTCCACGACCTATCTCGTGGCCAGCCAACAGACGGAGTGCGCCGGGATGGCCTTGGATGGGGCCAGCAACGTCTTCGCCGCGCTGGGCCGCGACTCCCAGATGCATCTCGTCAAGTTCGGGAGCGGCTTGGGAACGCCCCAGTACATGAACGACATCAGCGGCCTCGCGGGACGCGACTCCCAGCTGGCGGTCTCCGGCTCTTCCCTGTTCATTTCCACCGCCGGCGGCGAGCTGCGCGTCCGGAAATTCAGCGCCGGCAATCTCGCTTACACGGGCGTGTCCTCGACCTTCACCGGCATCGCCATGGATTGGGCTCCCATCGAAGCCGGTTCCAACGGGGATCTTTTCTTGGCCGGGACGCGCCAGGGCGCCTATCGGGAATGGGCCGCGTTCCGCCTGCGCCCGAGCGATCTGACGCTGTTGTCTTCCGCGACCCTGGCGGTCCCTTTCGGGGACGCCGAGGCCTTCGGCCTCTCCGTCGCCGATAGCGGCCCGGATGGAGCGGCCCTGCTCACGGGGTACGTGACCAACATCGGCGGCGATTGGGACGCCCGGACCCAGGCGCTCGACTTGCCCGGCGACGTCACTTCGACCGGCATCACCCGGGTCTGGACCGGAGCCGGGGCGGACAGCCTCGCCTCCAACCCTGCGAACTGGGCTGGCGGCATCGCGCCCGTGTCGGGCGACAACATCGAGTTCTCGACCCCGCTGGTCAAGAACGTCCTGATGGATTTGAACATCTCCATCGGCTCGACCTCGGTGCTCGCGCCTTGGCAGAATACCATCAACATCGCCTCCGACTTCACGAACCTGCTCGACTTCTACTCGAATGCGAGTTCGCAGGCCGTGATCGACTTCGGGAACCACCAGGTCAGCTACGGCGGCAATATCGTGGTCTCCTCCATCACCTTCGTGATGGGGTCCAGCACGCTGACCTTCAACGGCGCCGGCAACCAGACCATGAGGCGGAGCGCCGGCTCGGGCCGGATCGAGGTCGGCAACATCGTCATCGACAAGCCGGCCGGAGCCCAACTGCGCATGCAGTCGGATTCCGAGATCCAGGGCGACTTCACCCTGAAGAGCGGCACCTTCGTGGCCGGCGCCTACACGCACCATTTCTACCGGGACATCTACGTGGAGGACGGCTATCTCAGCCTCTATCCCAGCACCGCCGAGTTCCGGGGCTCCCAGCCCCAGGGCGTCTATCCCACGGGCGGGGGGGGCGATGCGTTCAAGGTCGTGCGCATCCTCAATCCTACGGAAATCTATCTGCAGGGGGCCATCGACTCGGAGATCTTCGAGGCCCGCGTCCCGGGGACGCGCATCTGGTTCGTCGGGGAGAACACGCCGCAGTCCCTGCATGAGTATGGGAACTTCATCGTGGCGGGGGTCAGTTCAGCACCGGTCGTGCTGCGCAACCTGAGCGCCAGCCCGAACTGGTATCTGAACGCGTCGGCGGCGGACGTTTCGTACGCCGACGTCCGGGGCTGTGACGCCTCCGCCGGGGTCCGGGTCATGGCTCGGGACAGCATCGACGGGGGTTCGAACGTCAACTGGGAGTTCTCTTGGCCCTCCGGCGGCTATCACGGCCTGGCCTTCCCCGGCGATGTCCAGACGGTCTGGACTTCCTACACCGGGGCGGGCGAGATCCGCCGCTACACCGACGCAACGACGCCGATCGGCCAGTTGAACGCCCCCTTCGAGGTCCGGGGCGGTCTCGATCATCCCGAGGCCCTGAGCTACGACACGGCCGGGAACCTGTGGGTGGCCGTGGCGACTGCTCCGGCCGCGATCCCCAGCCGCTTGGTGCGCTTCGGGAAGGCCGGCCCCGGCGGCATCCAGGCCAGCACTTCGGCGGTCCTGTCCACCGCGCTGAATTCCGTGGCCGGGTTCGCCTTCCAGCCCGGCAACGGCGACCTGTGGGTCATCAACTGGGCCGCCAACAGCGCGGCCAACGCCAGCGTGGTGCATTTCGTCAACACCACGGGCGATGATCTGAACCCGATCTTCAACGACGCGAGCGTCAGCACCTTCACCACCGGGGCGGACCTGATGTCCCCGAGCGCCATCGCTTTCGACACCGCCAGGAACCTCTGGGTCGCGCTCAAGGGCGGCGAAATCCGGAGATTCTCCAACAACACCGGGGTCATCCAAGGGACCGCTTCCCAGTTCCTGACCGAGGTGAGCAGCCCGAGCGCCATCGCGTTCGATACCGTCGGAAACCTGCTAGTGGGGCAGAGATTCCCGACCCAGGACCCGCAGAGTTCCTCGTTCTGGCGCCACCGGAACTTCGGAACCTCCCAGGCGCCCAGCATCAGCAACAGCCCCGAAAGGGTCAGCACCGGGGACTTCCCGCTGGCCGCCCTGGCCTGGAACGGCTACAACGGGCTCCTCTGGGGAGTCGACGCCGGCCGCAACCAGCTCGTGGCCCTGAATACGGCTCCTCCGGAAGCCCCGAAGTTCTACGGGGCGATAGAGGGCGTGCTGTCCTACTCCGGAGTCAAAACCGGAGCCTATTTCGTCGTGTTCAGCACCGACCCCTATGACATCCGGGACACCGATGAGGCCACGGTGTTCCTGCCGGTCCCGAGCAGCGGTTCTTTCGCGGCGGGAGGGCTGCTGGCCCCCAACACCTTCTACGTACTCGCCGTGCTGGACGCGGACTTCAACGGGGAGCCGGACGGCTATGAGCCCGTGACCTCCTACAGCACCGGGACGGTCCGCATCTCGCCGGTCTTCGTCGCGGCCGGTTCCACGACGACCTTGGCCGTGCCCGTGAACTTGACGGACATGTTCCAGGCCACCGGTACGGTGACCAACAACAGCCTTCAGTCGGGCAGCGTGGTCGTCGAAGCCTGGCTGGGTGCGCCCAACGACGCCGCGCCCTACATGTTCCTGGACCAGACCTGGATCGATTTCGGCTACAGCACCTATTCCATCTCCGTGCCGACCGGCACGAACTACTACCTCCGGGCCTTCGTGAACTCCAACTTCAACAGCAAGTTCGATCCCGGCGAGGATTTCGGCATCGCGGGTCCGTTCGCGCAGCTGACCCCCGACACGGAGATCCCAGTGGACGTAAGCATCGCCGCGGGCGCGGCCGGTACGGTCTACGTGCAGGGGATCGACCGCGCGCCCCCGACCTTGCCCACGGCCATCTACAACGTCAACGACGCCAACATGCTGACCCTGGCCCTCTGGAGCGAGGGGGGCAACGCCCAGATCAGCTCCCTGCGCGTAGGACTGGCCGGAGACGCCCCCAGCGGTGGCGTGCGCGTGAAGCTCTACAAGGAAACCAACGGCACCGGCGCCCTGGAAGAAGGGGGGGACTGGTGGCTGGATGAGCGGTATTTCGGCGGCGGGTTCCCGCCCTCGGCCGAACTGGCATTCTCCACCCAGCCCATCACCGGGACGACCATCTACCTCCATCTCGCGGTGCAGTACTGGAACAACGACGTCCCGGCCGGCAAGGAACTGGCGCTGGTGATCGGCGACCCGGCGGACCTGGGCCTCAGCGTGGGTTCCATCGACCCGGGCGCGGCGTTCCCCATCGGCTCGTCGATGTCCCGGGTGGTGTTCTCCTTGGCCGCGAATCCGAACCAGGGCGGCTACATGACTCCCTCGCAGTACGGCCCCTACAACGGCTACGATACCGGCCTTTACGTCCAGGGCGGACAGATCATCAATTACCAGGCGAACGGGACCTGGGGCAGCCAGGATTTCGGCAGCACGACCCCGGACGGAGTGACCGGCCTCACCTCTGCGACCTCGCCGCTTCCCGGAGTGAAACTCGGCGCTCTCATCGGCCGGGTCGGCGCGGGGACCTGGCAATTGCTGGGATCGAGCGGCTCCTTCCCGGCTCCGCAGTCCGGCTCCTTGGTCCTGGCGATGAACGCCACGGACTATATGAACGCTTTTGGCGCCGTGCAGGTGGATTTCTACGTTGAGGCTTCCACGGTGGCGAAAGTCTGGGTGGGCAGCTTCGGACCGAACGCCGACTACTTCGGCAACTGGCTGAACGGGCAGCTGCCGGCCAACGGCGACAACGTCGAATTCTCAGGCTCGGCGAACTGCGATTGGAACATCTACGGCCTCAACGTGAACCTGCTGACCATGACCAGCGACTACTCCGGAACGGTGCGGCTCATCGGTCCGATGAATTACGGCGACTACAACAGCCTGACCGTGTCGAGTTCCGTGTACGTGCGCGGCGGCCAGTTCCAGCTTACCCGCAACAGCGAACTGCAGATCCAGGGCGGACTGCGGGTCCTGGGCGGCACGTTCAGCATGGGCGACGGCTGGAACCACCTGCGCGTGGGCAATAATGGCGTCGTCATCTCCTCCGGCGGCATATTCCGGAGCGTGGGCACGGATTGGGTCGCGATCGAGCCCGTGAGCAACCGCAAGGTCCCCTTCACGGTGTCCAACGGCACCATCAACGTCAACAACATGGGCGGCACCCAGTTCGACGAGTCCCAAAGCGTGGTCTTGAGCGCCAGCGCGACCGTGACGCGGTTCGACTTCGCCCGTTTCCATAACTACGGCTACAACCCGTACCCCTCCTTGGTCGTGCGGCGCTCGCTCCCCGCGGCCCTGACCTTCCGGAGCCTCGATTTCGACATGAACGTGTCCACCAACGTGGACGCGTCGAACACGGTCGCGGGCTCGACCATCACGCTGGACAACACCACCGGCGACCGCATGGGCTCGTTCCGTCATAGTGACCCCAACGGCGTCATCTCCTGGCAGCCCGACGGCGGCATGAAGTGGAACATCAGCGGCACTCTCTTCGACAGCGGGACCCAATCCGGCAGCCTCTACGTCGTGGTTTCCACCCGGCCGCACCTCGATGTGGATTGGAACTATCCGACGTGCCCGCCGCCCCCCGGCGGCGAACTCACCTGCCGGACGCCGATGGGCTTGGGCGCCTATACCATGTCCGACCTGGCGGCTCCCAACACCTGGTACGCGACCGCCTGGAGGGACTCCGACTTCGACGCGAAGCCCAGTTCCTGGGAGGCGCGCGGCGGCGTCGGGTACGACGGGCATTTCTACTCCGACCGGATATATCTCTACGACGGGCACATCGGAGGCCAGGACATCACCCTGGAGGACGCGGGCATCATCCGGGGCCAGCTGTTCAACAACTCGTCGCAGATGGGGCCGCTCAAGGCGGAGCTTCGTCTCATGGGATCGACCAACACGGTCGTGGCCCGGGTGCAGGCCATGGCGGACGGCACCTTCGAGCTCGCTTCCAAGGCCACGGACTACCTGGTCGTGGGCTTCGTGGACCTCAACAACAACCGCAGGCGCGACGGGTTCGAGGCTTTCGGCGAGCAATATGGCGTCACGGTCGGGCCGAAGTCCATGGTCGGCGGGGTCAACATCAGCCTGGGCGGCGGCTCCGTCGTGGCGGGCGGCACGGCGAGCGTCGGCTCCGTCGAAACCGTGCATGCGGGCTTCATCGGCGCGAGCGGCGACTCTCCCATGCTGAAGCTGACGCTCACCGCCGCGGGCGGGCCGGTCATCTTCAACGCCCTGCGCGTCGATTATGAGGGCGGGCTCCCCCAATATTCAGGCCTCGGCCTCTCGATATGGGTGGACCAGGATGCGAACGGCATCCTTGAGCCCGGCATGGACTATCAGCTCGGGCAGCAATGGCTCTACAGCGGCCTGTCCTCAGCGACCTTGAGCGTGAACCCGCCCCAGACCATCGAGGACGGGCAGTCCCAGACCGTATACCTGGCCGTCAACCTCAACGGCAATTCCGTATCGCAGGCGGGCCTGGCGATCGGCGCCAGCACCTATTTCGGTCTCAGCCAGGGCTCCATGGCCGACCAGGGCATTTACGCCATCCGGTCCGCGAGCGCGGCGGTGCTGATGTCCGTGGCCGCCAACCAGGAATTCAACATGAGCGCCGTGGGCAACGCGACCGGACCCAGCGACTGGGGCGGACAGTACATCAGCGCGACCTATACTGGGCAGGTCATCACCATCGTGGCGACCGGGACCTGGTCCGACAACGAGGGCTCGAGCTACGGTCCCGCGGGCATCCCGGGCACGCAGTATACGGGGACCGTGTTCCCGCAGGCGAACCGCGGCGAGCTCATCGGGCGCATCGGGTCCGAATTCTTCTTCCGCGTGGGTACCGGCACTGTCGTCACCTCCAACCGGACCGAGCCGCTCCACCTCTCGATGAACGACTATCCGGGAGACTACTGGAACAACACGGGTCAGGTTTTCGTCAACACCCAGATATCCGGCTCCACCATCGCGGCCATCCAGGGCGAGATCTATTATCCGGCCGAAGGCGGCGTCACCACGGGGCTCATCATCGTCAACGCCCTGCACGGCGATCCCCAGAACGGCATGCAGGTCGTGAGCACGGACACCATCGACATCGCGGCCGACGGCCAGGTCGGGGTCGGGGTCACGACCTTCACCTACTTCCTGAACCTCGACCATCCGTGCTCGTTCGGCGTCAACGCCTATGTCCAGTCCCAGCCCGGCCAGCACGGCGGGACCGGAAACACCGGCGGCGGCATCGAGGTCCTGGCGGGTTCGACCGCGACCTACAACATCCGGCTATCCCTGGGGTCCGGTCAGATCGCCGGGAACCTGAACTACAGCGGCGTGCTCAATTTCGGTAACTACTATGTCCTCGCCGCGACGCATTCCGTCTTCGGCGAGCAGATGGATTTCGCGGGCTTCGCCTCTACTCCGGTGAGCGGCGCCTATACGATGTCCGACCTGCCCGCGCCGGCCACCTACTACCTCATCGCGATCAAAGACGGCAACTACAACGAGGAGCCGGACGGGCCCGAGCCCATCGGGGTCCATTCCTCGACGCCCGGCATCCCCTCGATGGCCGCCTTCAGCGCGCTGCTCAAGCCCGTGTTCGTGGGCGTGAGCCAGACGACTCCCGGCATCGACATCACGCTCTATGATATGGGCGGCATCTCGGGCAACCTGGCCATGGACAACAGCGTCGATGCGGGGGAGACGGTGCTCATCAACGCCGGCCGCGGGATCTTTGGCGCTCCGGACTTCGTGTTCGAGAACGGGACGAAGATGCTGGCCGTCCCCAACAGTAGCTTTACCTTCAACCTGGGCCTGCTGCCGCCGGCCCCGGTGTACTCGTTGGCCGCGTTCGTCGACCGCAATGGCAACGACGATCTCGACCCCGGAGAGCCCTTTACCATCACTTCGGTTCCCGGCGGGGTGCCTTCGGGCGGCATGGGCTGGGTGGATCTCTTCATCGGCGGCCTCCGGGCGCCCTCGGCCGTAGCGAATTTCCGGGCCGGGGCGCCGTCCACCAACGAGGTCCGGTTCAATTGGGACATGGTGCCGGGGGCCACGACCTACCAACTCCTGACCGCGTCCGGGACCCCGGCCAGCCTCAGTGCCGGAGTGGCCGCCGTGTTGGGCGAAGGGGCGACGGAGTACATCGACGCCCTGTCCCCGAGCACGGCCTCCCTCATCATCGGGATCCGGGCCTTCAATGCCGTGAGCTCGGGGCCGGCCGTGTCCATGGCCCCGGTGGCGTCCTTGGCTGAGGTGCCCGGGACGCCGAGCGTGACCGTCTTCCAGAGCAGCGCGACGATCGATTGGACCGCGAACGGGAACGCTGTCGGGACCCAGTACGACCTGCAGCGCGCCACCGCGGTCACGGGCCCCTTCTATCCCTTGATCACCCTCGCCTCCCTCAGCCACGCGGACATGGGGCTGGCGCCGAGCACGGCCTACCACTACCGCGTCCGCGCCCGGAACATGAACGGGCTCTATTCCGTCTTCTCCGGGGTGCAGTCCCAGACGACCTTGGCGCCGGCCGGGATGGACTCGATCGGCGGCCGCATCGCCTATGCCGGAGCGCAGTCCGGAACCGTTCGGGTAGAGGCCTCCACGGTGCTCAACTTCGCGGTCATCGCCGCTTCCGCGACCCTGCCGGTGAGCGCGGATCAGCCCTACTTCCTGCCGCTGACCGGCGGGGCTTCCTATTACGTCCGGGCCTTCGTGGATGTGAACGGGAACGGCCTCGCCAATCCCGGCGAGAACCGCGGGTTCTATCCGAACTCCGATGCGCCCGCGCTGATCGGGCCGATAGCCGGTCCGGCCGGCGGCCAGGACTTCGCGATCGATGCGGACACCATCGCCCCGCGCATGCCTTCGGGCCTTACCACCGTGGCGTCTTTCGTGAACGGTGCGTCCAGCATCCAGCTGTTCTGGAACGCCCCGACGGCCAGCGCGGACGGCAGCGCCTTGGACGACCTGGCCGGCTACCGCGTCCAGCGCACCACGAACGCGGCGGGCGGCGGATTCGTCAATATCGCGACCAACACCGCGCACGGCCTGAACAATGTCGTCAGCGGCACGCAGTTCGTGGACGAGGCTCCCCTGGCCGGGGTGAGCAACATCTACCGCGTCCGCGCGGTCGACTACGGCAACAACATGAGCGTTCCCTCCCCGCTCGTGTCCGTCCTGCCCGCGGCCGGGGGCTCGGTGTCGGGCTGGATCAGCACCTTCACGGTCTCCGGTTCGACCGGCGCGTTCCGGGTAAGGCTCTCCACCAGCATGGACCGCCAGGCCCCGTACCTGCGGGAATCCACCATCAGCCCGTTCACCTTCTCCGGATTGCCGGACGGGGTCTACTACCTGCGCGGCTTCCAGGACCTCAACGGCGACAACTTCCAGCAGGCGTCGGTCGAGCCCTCGGGCACGCACGGCGGGGTCATCGCGCCCTTCCCCCTGCAGGTCATCAACGGCAACAGCATCTCGAGCCGGACCGTGGTGATCTGCGAGCGCAGCAGCCTCGCGTTGAACTCCAATGCCGGTATGGGGCGGCAGTTGCAGGCCGCGGACTGCCCGGCCCGGGACCGCGGCCAGGGCTATTACACGGACCAGTACACTTTGCGCGTGGGCGGCGGCGGGGCGGGGAGCTTCGCGGTGGGCACGCGGGTGCAGCTGGCCATGAACTCCTTCGACTTCTCGCCCTGGCTCATGCTTCTGGGACCGGACGGCGCGGTCGCGGCCCAGAACAGCGATGCCAACAGCGCCTTCATCGAGTACCAGCTCAACCAGTCCGGACTCTACATCGTGGAGCCGACCTCCTTCGACATGGGGAGAGAGGGCTGGTACGATCTGTCGGTCAACGTGGTCGGCGGGCAGACCGGGCGCATCGCGGGGAACCTGACCTACACGGGCGGCCAGCCGGGGTCGGTGCACCTGCAGCTCTTCACCTCTCCGGACGAGCTCAACGCCTGGCCGTTCTTCTCGGCCGCGGATCCCTCGGCCGACGGCCCCTACGAGCTCAACAACGTGCCGGACGGGACCTTCTACCTGCGCGCCTTCCTGGACGTGAACGGGAACATGGTGCGCGACGCGAGCGAGCCGGTAGGCGCCTACGGCCTCAGCCTCTCCTCTCCCACCCCGATCATGGTGCAGGGCGGCGTGGCTTCCGCCGCCCCGGCCGACTTCACGCTCTCCGCGCCGCCCGTGGGAACGGTCTCCGGTTCGCTCATCCGCGCCGGGTCCAAGTCCGGGACCATCCGCATCACCGCGATCCGCGCGAGCGACCAGAACCGCAACATCGTCTCCTTCGCGACCATGTCCTCCCTGACGGACGGCTCGACCGCGGGCTATACGCTGAACTTCATCGCTCCGGCCACGGACTACGTCCTCTCGGCGTACGTTGACGGCAACGCGAACTCCTATCTCGACGGCCTCGAGGCCAGCGGCTCGTCCAGCCCGGTCAGCGTGCGGGCCAACGCGGTCACGACCGTCAACATCACGGTCCGGGACCCCGGCACCGGCACTCCCGGTTCCTCGGTCATCCGCGGCACGATGAGCTACGTGGGACTCTCCACCGGCTCGCTCATGATCGGCTTCGGCACGGACCGGGAAATGACCTACATGCCTTATATCCACACCCAGGCGTCGACCGGGGCTTTCCAGAAGAGCGGTCTCCAGGGCAACACCAGCTACTACATCGGCGCCTTCATCGACACGACCGGGACGGGGGAACCGAACTACACCACCCCGATGGGCATGTACAGCGCGCTCGGGCCAAACCTGGAGCCGACCCCGGTGTTCGTGCCGGTCTCCAGCACGGTTCTCATCGCCATGTCGATCTTCGACCCGGCCAACGGCGTCATCTCCGGCACGGTCACTTACCAGGGGCTGGGGGCGGGGGTGTCGGGCGATATCGTGGTGGAAGGGTACGCGCCCAACTCCGGCAATGGCGGGGACGGCAACTGGCGCAACATGCGCATCCCGCGGTTGACCGGGGTCTCCAGCTACACCTTCACTCTGGCCTATCTGGCCGCGGGAAGCTTCGAACTCCGCGCCTTCGTGGACTCCAACGGCAACTCCCGCTCGGACTTCGGCGAGCCCTTCTTCGAGAAGCGCGACGACATGGTCTCGGTCTCCTCCGGCGCGGGGCGGGACCCGGCGACCTCGAGCGGGCTGAACCTGTACATCTTCGACGCGGGCGCGGGCGGCACGGGCGGCGCGGTCGGCCGGATCGGCGGTGACATCAGCTATTACGGAGGCCAGCCGGGTCCGATCTTCGTGCAGGCCTTCACGACCAGCAGCTTCCTGGGCCGGCCGATGTTCGAGACCAGCCTGGGCGGGCCCGGCCCGAACTTCTCCTTCGAGCTGAACAACGTGGCCAACGGCACCTATTATCTCCGGGCCTACAAGGACTCGAACCTCAACAACATGTTCGACCCGGCCTTCGAGGCGAGCGGCGCCGGGGAAACGGCCGTCACCCTCAGCAACGACGCGCCGGTGTCCATGGGTTCCTTCATCGACTTGGAGGACGTCGGGACGATCACCGGGCCGGCCACGAGCATCAGCCTGAACGCGACCTTCCAGTACCGCGGAGTCTCCGCCAGCACGGGGACCCTGCGCATGGCGCTGTTCAAGCGCGGCCCGACCGAGACGGTGCCGGTCCGGATGTCGAGCTGGTCTTACACCGCCTCCCCGGTCAACTACACTTTCAACAGCCTGGAGATGGGGGAATACTTCGGCGCGGCCTGGGTGGATTACAACGACAACTTCTTCGCGGATATGAGCGAGCCCGCGGGCCTCTTCACGAACTGGGGCCTGCCGGTGTTCGGCCCGACCTCCGCCACCTTCGAGGTGTGCGACCGCACGGTACTCGACACGACCCCGGGCGTGGTGACCAGCGGGACGCTGGCGGCTTCGTCCTGCCGCTCCTCCGAGCGGAGCCAGCCCTATCAGAAGCTCTACACCTTCGAGGGCGCCCGCGGCCAGAACGTGACCCTGAGCATGGAGGCGGTGGACTTCTACGATACCTACCTGGTCCTGGTGGGACCGCGCGGGGCGGCCGTGACCGAGGCGGACGAGGGCGCGGGCAACGGCAACGCGCGCATCATGAACTTCATACTGCCCGAGAGCGGCATCTACACGGTCGCGGCGCAGGCCTTCGCCGGCGGCATCACGGGCTCCTTCAACATCTCCTTCCAGGGCTCTTCCGGCAGCCTGGGCAAGATCGGGGGCGAGATCACCTACGCCGGCAGCCAGGGCGGCCGCATCTTCGCCGGGCTGTTCAATCAGCCGAATTACGACGCGGCGGGCAGCTTCGTGGCCGGCCTGGAGCTGCAGGGCCCCGGTCCCTTCCTCTTCGAGAGCCTGCCCACGGGCACCACCTATTGGATGGGCGCCTTCGTGGACGTGAACTACAGCGGCCAGCCCGATGCGGGCGAGGACGGCGGCGACTACAGCACTTCGACTTTGGTGCAGAAGAGCCCCATCTACCTGCTCCCGGGCCAGGACGTGTCCGGCATCGTGCTGGCCATCTCCACGCGGACCACGGGCAACGAGGATTACGCCGGGGTGGCCGGCGCCGTCGACTACGCCGGGACGCAGCAGGGAATGCTGATCGTCGAGTTTTGGGCGGACGGGAGCTTCCAGGGCAAGCCGGTCGCCGTGCGCAGCATGCCCGTCACCATGCCTCCCTTCTATTATGACCTGCAGGTCCCGGGCGGGCTGCCCTACTTCGTAAAGGCCTTCCTGGACACCAACGGCAACTACCTGCCCGACCCGAGCGAGGCTAAGGGCGTCTACTCGGTGAGCGGAACGGGCGCGGACCCGGTGTATGCCCCGCAGAACGGCGTCATGGATGCGGTGAACTTCACCCTTTACGAACCCGGGCGCAACGCGGACGCGACCGCGGCGATGGGTGAAGGGACGCTCCTGAGCTTCCTCCCGGCCAACGTCGCGGCCGGGGACCTGCTGCGGATGGCGACGGTCCAGATCCGGATCGAAGGACAGGGCATCAACCCGGGCGGCCGCCTGACCCTGGGCGTGCCCCCCATCTGGCCCTTCCCCCAGACCTTCGATGGAAATATGCCGGGCTATGTCACGGTCTCAGCGACCAACTCGGCCGCCCACCTCTCCGAATCGGCCGCTCTGCAGTTGAACCCGGTCCCCGGCGCTCCGGCCATCGAGCTGGTGGTGGGCAGCACGCCGCTCTTCGCGGGCGCTACGGTGCAGTTCACCTACGGTCCGGTCTACGTGCCCTGCGGCGGCTTCGGCGGGGCCATGATCCCCGGGCAGACGGGCTCCCAGGGCGGCTCGGACGCAGCCCGGTTCTTCCTGGGCAGCGCCTCCGACGGCTCGGCCGTCCCGGCGCCGCTCTTCAGCCTGGGGGCGGACGACCTGAAGGTCACCGTGAACGCGGCCGCCCCGCGCTTCGCCTACATGCGCAACGGCTACATCACCTTGACCCAGAACACGACCTCCGCGGCCATGGTCCTGGACGCCTTCGACCAGTGCGGCAACCAGGTCACCCTGAACACGAGCAGCGCGGTGGTCGTGGAGGCCAAGCGCTTCGATTTCCAGAACGGCAATTGGGCCGACGAGGCGGGTCTCACGTTCTCTCCCACCCTGTTCGGGAACTACTGGAGCTCCCGGACCGTGACCTTCGCCCAGAATTCCTCCTCGGCCACCTTCTACCTGCACTCCGCGGTTCCCGGGGACCTGAGCATCTGGATCAACACCGAATTCGGGGGTTCGTCGCAGCGGTCCTACGGCGGCCTGAACGTCCTGGCCTCGAACCCGCTCACCAACGTGACCGTCGCCACCGCGGCGTTCACCGTGTCCCAGTCCTCGCGGGCCGTCATCTATCCCAACGGCGACCCCTCCACTCCGGGGCAGGCTTATATCAACTTCGTCTTGGCCAACCCCAACCTGAACTGGGAGATCCAGATCTCGTCGGTGCCCTTCAAGGACGGCGTCAGCCCGATCTGGCAGACCTGGGGCTGGGGCCAGCCTTCGCGCGGCCAGATCGCCTGGGACGGGCGCTACAGCCCTTGGATCATGAACGGCATGCGCGTGCCCACCGGCTGGTACTACGTCCGGGTCGAAGTGGGCGGGGCGATACGGGACGACAGCCTGCGCGTACGCGTCCAGTCGAGCCAGCTGGAAGGGACGGTGCTGGACGACGGCGTGACCCCGAAGGTGCCGCTCTCCGGCGTGCGGGTGGACGCGTTCGGCCAGTTCGGCGGCGGCAACGCCGTGAGCGAGACGAACGGGAGCTACGTGTTCGGCGGCTTTGCGGCCGGCAGCTACAAGATTAGCTTCTTCAAAGACGGCTATCTCGAGGCCAAGGCCCAGGTGACCCTGAACAGCACCGGGACCGTCTCGGGAGTCGTGGCGGCGGACGGGAACGCGGGCTTCGCGGTGGTCTCCGGGGCGCTGCGGACCTACCTGCGGCGCGCGCCCTCGCTCCTCGTCATCCCGACGCCCCTGGCCGCCGGGACCACCCAGGCCTACGAGATGTGGGGCGGCCTGCAGGTGCAGTCCACGGACTTCACCCGGGTCTTCATGGCTCCTCTGCACGTGGCGGCCGGGACCACCACCATCGATACCGGGAGCCAGTGGGACCCGTCGTCCCAGCGCTTCCTGACCAAGACCCAGGTGCGCTTCGACCTGCCCTCGGGCACCTATACCATCCGCGCCAGCCTGCCCGGCTTCGACGAGGTCTCCACGGTGACGGTCAACGGGGTGGTTTCGACCATGGTCTACGTCGGCCAGGGCCAGACCCCGGCCATCCTCCCCGTCTTCACCCGGCGCAGCGCGATCTACGGCTGGGTGAGCATCCCGGCCGGTGTCAATCCCTTCGGGACCTGGGTCTCGGTGAACGCCGTCCCGGTCTCCACCAGCGCGGGGCTCGGCGAAGGCTTCGGCGGGACCTGGATCGACGGCGGCTCCGGGCTGACCTCGGCCAGCTACCGCGTCGAAGGCCTGCGCGCCGGAGACTACTTCCTCAACGCCAACGCCTCCGGAGTGGCCTCGACCCGGACGGCCTCCGGTCTCACGGTGCTCCCGAATACCGACGTGCTGCAGAACCTCGCTTTCGACGACCCGCGCTCCGTGGTCATGGTTGCGACCGTGGCGGTGCGGGCCGACACCACGGATTTCCCCGCCTTCGGAACGGGTGAGCCCTCCCTGCGGGTCAACCTCAACGCCTGGTCCCCGAACTCCAAGAACTACGGTTGGGCCAACGTCGCCCTGGCGACCTCGAGTGCGAACGACTGCGGCGCCATCGGCGTGGCGTCCGGCGCCTGCACCTACGGAGTGGCGCACATCTACGGCCTGGAGCCGGGCGTCGAATATCAGGTGTTCGCGAACCTGGAGCATCGCGGCAACTCGGACTTCGATTGGCCCGCGCCCTCGACCGCGACCATCTCGGTTTCAGCCCCGCAGAAGAACCCCGAAGGCTCCCTGCGCTTCGACTTCCGCGAGCCGCAGGGCCGCATCGACGGACTCATCCTGCTGGGCGACCGGAGCGATTTCGGCAGCGTCCGGCTCTACGGCGAGGTCACGGCCTCCGTCAAGCCCGAGCGCGTGGGCGAACGATTCGAAGAGCCGGCCGTGGGTCTGCCGAACTTCAGCTGCGGTGGGCTCCCCAGCGTCGACGATTCCTCTCAGCCGGTCGCTGGGATTTGCCCCGGGGGCATCTCCTCCGCTACCTTCCGGGTGACCGGCATCAACACCCAGACGATGAGCATCAAGTTCCTGCACGAGACCACGGGCCGGACGTTCTCCCGGAGCATGTCCGTGGTGGACGGCCTTACCACGAGCGCGACCGTCTACCTGACTCCCCTGGTTGCGACGACGTTCGATATCCGGGGCGCGGTGGCCAATCAGATCACCAACACGCTCTTCAACACCAATCTCAAGATATTCCAGAACGCCCCGGAGAAAGTGCTGCTCGACGTGCGGTCCTCCACGGTGGCCATCCCCCTGAATCTGGCGGAGCCGGACCAGGCGTCCACCGCGACCATCGCCCGGGTCATCGCGGTGCGCCAGGAGTTCGGCCAGTACAGCACGGCCATCTCGACCAACTTCAACCCGGCGGTGGACCGCGTCGCCTTCCTCACCCAGGCGGGGACCTTCACCATCCGCAACGTGCCGGCCGGCGTCTACGTGCTGCGCACCGAGAATCTGCGCCAGTGCGCCACCTGTTCGGTCATCGTGCCCCAGCAGCGTCAGACCGTAGTGGTGGGAGCGAACGTGCAGGCATCCACCTTCACCCTCACCGACGGCTACAACGTGAGCGGGAGCATCGTGCTCGATAACGGGATGGTGGACGCCCGGACCTTCAGCCTCCAGCTCCTCAACGGCCGCCGCGAGGTCATCCGCTCCACCTCGGTGGTCCTGGGCAACGCGGGCACGGGGACGAACGCGAACTCGGTGGCCTACTCCTTCAACAACCTGCCGGCGGGCGAGTTCTACACCCTTATCGCCCAGGGCGTGGTCTCGGTCCTGAAGTACGTGGGACAGCCCATCAAGTTCCCGAACCCGGGTCTCTCGCCCAACGGGCTCCAGAGCGCGCTGAGCGGACAGAACGTGACCATGAAGCTCGCGGGCTACGTCACGGGCCGCCTCAAGGACGGCAACACCGGAGAGCAGATCACCCGGCTCAACGCCACCGTCCTGCCGCCCAACTTCGAGATCAAGGCCACGGCGAACCCGTGGGTCGAGGGCGGCTACGTGGTGGCGGTCGCGAGCGTGTCGGCGCGGCCCATCCTCGCGGACGGCACCTTCCGCGTCGGGCCGTTCATCCCCTCGGTGAGCTACGATGTCCGTCTGGGCCAGGACAAGTGGGACCTCGCCTACCTGCGCATGGGAAGCCAGAACTACGCTCCGGTCACCATCGCCGGCGTGACGCTGCAGCCGGGCGAGACGCGGGACCTGGGCGCCATCACCTTGAACCAGGGACAGTCCATCATCGGGCGGGTGGTGGACGCGGCGTCGACCACGACCGCGCTCGGCAACATCAAGGTAGTCGGGAAACCCTCGTTTGGCACCGTGGACCTCAAGGTGGAGACCTACACGGACCCGGCCGGCTTGTTCCGGCTCTGGGTGTCGACCTTCATCTCCCGCCAGTACGACATCACCATCGCCCCGCGCGACGGCAACAAGGCCAGCGTGGGCGGAGTCGAGAAGCGCTACGAGACGGTCGCCCTGTCCAACGTCAACGTGTCTACCCTGTCGATGACGGTGCCCCTGCGCGAGCTGACGGCTTCCGTGACCGGCCAGATCGCGACCTACGACGGGTCCCGCCTGCGCTATCCTTATGGCGATCAGAAGGGCTATCCGGGCGCGGCGGTGTTCATGCAGAAGGCCAACACCGTGCCCAAGAGCGATCCGCTGGGAGACCTGGCGACCGTGACCGCGACGGACGGCACCTTCGAATTCCCCGGCATCGCCACCGGGACCTACGTTCTGCGCGCGGTGAGCCTGGGCTACACCGTGCTCCGGGCCACCGTGGCCGTGAACTCCGACTACACCGTGACCATCACGACGGGCGCGGGCCTTCCCCATACCTCGCTTTTGACCCTGCCGGGCGGCGCCCAGGTCACGGGCCGCATCACGCTGGCGGACGGCAGCGCCCCGAGTGAGAACGAAGTGGGCGGGATCGCGGCCGCGGACAACAGCTTCTCCGAGTTCGTGATCGGCTCCGTCGAGATCGATCCGACCGCGCGCACCGTGAGCGGCTACACCATCTCCGGGTTCAAGACCCTGCCGGTGACCTATAACCTGATCATCCTCCCCAAGGACGGGTCCGAGATCGTTACCCCGCCCGAGGGGCAGGACGTCAGCTTCACCGCCGACGAGAGCACCACGACCAAGACCATCAACCTGACCTTCAACCGGGCCAGCCCCGACTGCGTGTCGGACGCCAAGAAGCTGGGCAACGACCAGTTCCAGATCAAGATCGTCTGCTCCCAGCCCATGCGCAACCTGGTGGCCGCGGACAGCGACCTGGAGCTGGTCCTGACGGCGTCGACCTCGAACTCGCGGGGCGCGGCCCTGACCTCGCCCGATGGGACCGGCTCTTTGCTGGGGGCGGAGAAGCGCTTCAATGCCAACCGGCGGCAGATCACCGCGGTCTACCGCCTGGGCGCCGGCGAGACGGCTTACAGCCTGCGTTTGCGCGGCACCTTCGCCACCGTGAACCAGACGACCGGCGAGAACTTCGCCATCGACAAGATATTCGACTTCCTGACCGGCCTGCAGTCGGTGAAGGAGGAAAAGGTCACCAACGTGCAGGGTGGGTCCCTGAAGCTCGAGCCCACGGACGAGGACGTCGACCTCGGCAAGGATGAGAAGTTCGAGGTCACTATCCCGCCGGGCACGTTCGACAAGTGCGTGGCCGGGGACGCCGGTTGCGAAGAGGATTCGGACGTGCCCAGCGACAAGCGCCGGCTGAACGTCTCTCTCGGCGTGCGCAAGGCCGAGACCAAGGATCAGCTTGAGGCCCAGTACCGCGCCAAGAAGGGCTTCGCGCCGGCTTCCCTCAGGACCCTGGCCGACCCGAAGTCCTATCCGGACGAGGTCTTCAAGGCCATGGAGGCCTTCCGGGTCATGGCGTCGACGAACGTGAACGCCTTCAGCCCGTTCTACGACATCTTCCTGCCCCTGGGCATCCGCCGTCAGCTGGCCAAGGACGTGGACGTGACCCTGTCGTTCAACCCGTTGCTCCTGTCCACCGCCACCTCGGCGCAGGACATGAACGTGTGGTACTACAACCCCACGACCGGGCGCTACGAGATCGAGAGTCGGAACAAGCGCATCGACACGACCAACAACACGGTCACCGTCTCGGTGAACCACTTCTCGGTGTTCGTCGTGCTGGGCTCGACCCCGGTCTTCGCGATCCCGAACAGCTTCTCGGGCGGCGAGATCTCGGCCTACAACTTCCCCAACCCCTTCGACTGCAACCGCAAGACCAAGCTCCTGGACAACGTCCTGTTCGCGGGCGGCAGCGCCACCTTCGACGGGACCATGATCCACTACGGCCTGCCCGCGGGCGACCCGGCCGAGCTGGCCATCAAGATCTACAACGTGGCGGGCGAGGTCGTGCGGGAGATGAGCCAGGGCGCGCTGGACGGCGGCGGAAACTACTACTCCCCGTGGGATTGTAAGAACCAGAGCGGGCGGACGGTGGCCTCAGGCGTGTACATCGGACAGGTGAAGTGGGGCGACCGGAGCAAGTTCTTCAAGATGGCCGTGATCAAGGGGAGCGGACTGTGACGCCCACTCGCCGCCTCTGCATCGCGATGCTGGCCCTGGTGTGGCTGGCCGGTTCGGCCGCGCCGGTCCTGGCCATCAATTCCCGGGCCGGGACCAGCGGCGCCCAGTTCCTGAAGCTGGGGGCGGGCTCGCGCGCCGGCGCCATGGGCGAGGCCTATACGGCGGTGACCGACGACGTGTACGCGGTCTACTACAACCCCGCGGCCCTGACCGAGCTCACGGGGCCCCAGCTCGGCGCGGCGCACACCTCTTACTTCCAGGACCTGAGCTACGAGTTCGCGGCCTTCGCCTACCCCATCGGGCCGGTGCGGGCCATGACCGAGACCGTGGTCTCGACCATGACCTCGGCGGGCCCTTCGACGATGACCGTCCGGGTGCCCGCGGCCGTGGCGGAGTTCTCGCGCCACGCGGTCGGCGTCGCGATCTACAACCTTTCCATCGACGACATCGAGCGGCGCAATTCCGACACCCCCAGCAACATCGGGACCTTCAGCGCGGGGGACAACGCGTACGCCCTGAGCTACGCGTACCGCTTCGACCGGACCCTGGGCGCCGGCGTGACGGGAAAGTACATCCACCAGAAGATCGACACCTACAACGCGGACGCCTTCGCCATGGACGCGGCCGTCCTCTATCGCCCCTATCCCAACGCCCGCAGGCCGTTCAGCTTCGCCGGCGTCATCAAGAACCTGGGCACCCGGCCGTCCTTCGCCGGGGTCTCCGACCCCCTGCCCCTGGGGATCACCCTGGGTGCGGGATTCCAGCCCATCGCCAAGCGGGTGAAGGTCGACCTCGATCTGAACAAGTACCGCGACACCGATCCCTTCGTGACCCTGGGCGGAGAATACACCCATCCCTTCGCTCCCGGGGTGTCCGGGGCCTTGCGCGCGGGCTTCAGCAGCCACCGCATCGAGAACGAGGGCTTCAACGAGATTTCCGTCGGAGCCGGCATCAACTTCCACCGCGCGGCCTTCGACTTCGCCTGGGTCCCCTTCGGCGCCCTCGGCAATACCTTCCGCTACGCCCTCCTGCTCAAGTTCTGAATCCCTGCCGGATTCGTCATCGCGGAGAAAGCCGGGATACATGAGCCTGGACCCCGGGGTCAAGCCCCGGGGTGACGTCGTGGGGTCAAGCCCCGGGGTGACGTCGTGGGGTCAAGCCCCGGGGTGACGTCGTGGGGTCAAGCCCCGGGGTGACGTCGTGGGATCAAGCCCCGGGTGGCGGCTCGGGATTCTTCCCTGCGGCGTTCAGGGTCTCTGCGACAGGACTATGAGGCGGTTAGTGTCCTTGGAGAGGGGGGAGCCGCGGAAATCGCCCCAGAAGCGGAGGGGGCGGAGGCCGGCCCGCCGCAGCAGGACCGATATCTCCCGGCGGCCGTAGAGACGCACCCGGAAGTCCCTCCGGAGCTCCCGCCCGTCGGAGAACAGTCGGATGCGGCGCGTCGTGACCATGCGCTTGGCGGCGTCGAGCTCCCGTTCCTCGAGCAGCCAGCCGTCGTCCTGGGCGTGCCAGTCCCGGGTCGAGAAGTGGCTGAGCAGCCAATCCCGGTGCATGAAATCGAGCAGGAAGAGCCCGCCGGGCTTGAGCGCCCGCCGGACGCCGCGCAGGACCCGCAGGTCATCCGCCTGCCGGGAGAAATAGCCGAAGCTCGTATACAGGTTGACCGCCGCGTCGAACTCCGTGTCGAAGGCGAGCGCGCGCATGTCCCCGCGCAGGAAGCGCACGGTTTGGCCGGCCCGGCGGGCCCGCCGCCGCCCCTCCAGGAGGTAGGGGATGGAGTAGTCGACCCCGGTCACCCGGGCTCCCCGCCGGGCGAACAGTAGGGCGTGCCGGCCGGGGCCGCAGCAGAGGTCGAGGAGGGCCGTCCCCTGGCGCAGGCGGAGCGCCCGGGCCGCGAAGCGCGCTTCGCGGGGGGCGTGCGCCAGGTGCGCGGGATCCGCGGGGGAGTAGAACTCGGGGTCGAAGAACCCCTTCCGCCACCAATCCTCGGCCGCGAGCAGGGGCTTGCGACCGCGGAGCGATGGAGGGGGCATCGCGCATAGTATAGCCCCCATTTACCGGGATTCAAGGGGGGAAAAGATGTGACCGACTAGGTATTGAAAATATCACGTATATCCTTGATACTTCAGGATAGGTATCTCTGTGTCCCCACTCCATATAGGGAGACTGCTCCCCGCTCTTGCAGCGCTGCTTGTGCTGAGCGTCCCCCGGGCTTCCTGCGCGGTGCGGGTAGACCGGACGCAGGGGGTGGTTCAAGTGCGTCCCGCCGGAAGCGAGTCTTGGAGCACGATCGATCTGACGCCGCGTCCTTTCCTGCCCGGGGACAGCCTGCGCACCGGCGCGGGGGCCGGAGCCGCGTTGAGTTTCGACGACGGTTCCCGGGTGGAGGTCCGCGCCCATTCCATCCTGGCCCTGGAGGACGCCGCCCCGGAGCGCAGCCTCCTGCGGCTCGAACTCGGCCAACTGCGGGCCGGCGTCCGGCACGATCCTGCCCGGAGATTCCAAGTGCGCACCCCATCCGTCGTGACCACCGTGCGCGGGACGGAATTCAGCATCTCGGTGCTGGCGGGAGGGAACACCCACGTCGAACTCTTCCAGGGGCTCCTGGGAGTCGAGGACAACCGGGGACACCAGGTCTTGCTCCACCCCCATGAGAGCCTGTCCGTGGACCGGCGGGGCATGAGCGTGCCCCAGCGCATGCCCACCGGGGAACAGGTCCGCAGGGAGTCCCGGCACGCGGACCTGCGCCGCGAGCTGGGCTTCGACCAGGAGCGGGACGAAGACGTCTCCGCCGCGGCTCGGGAGCTCAAGCTCGCCGAGTACCAGCAGGGAAAGGCCCTGGTGGACGTGGACGGCCGGCGGGTCCGGGTGGAGAGCTACGTCCTGCGGCCCCGCGCCGACCAGTTCAAGCTGGTCGTCCTGAACCGGCGGGGGGACCGGAACGACTACTTCTATTACCTCGGGACCTTCAACAAGCCCCTGCCGCGGGAACTGGGCCCGGCGCTGCGGCGTCTCGGAGGCGGCATCGGCAGCTCTCCGGAATATTTCCTGACGGAGTTCGAGACGGGACGGTCGAACCGGATCGACAACATCTTGGAGCTGGGCCGCGGGGGCCACCCCGTGGACCTCAACGCCAACGTCGACCTGGACGACAATCTGCAGTCGGTCTTCGACCCCGACCGCGACCGCTTCGTCGATGCCGGCGGGGGGGCGGCCTTCCAGACCCTCTTCGACGACTACGGGCTCTACCTCAACGGGAAGCTCAAGGCCGGCTGGACGGGCACCGACGTCACGGCCCATGCGGAGACCGTGCCCGCCTCGGCCGCCGATCCCATCACGGGCGCCGTCCTCAACGCCGGGAACGCCTACCTCGACGGGAGCGGTCTGCTCGCAACCGGGAGCGAGAGCATCACCTTCCCGGACGCCGAACGCATGCGCCAGCGCGTCTACCAGTCCTACACCGACGGTGCGTTCCTCGCCTGGGACAATCACATGACCGACGGCGAAGGCGCGGTCGCCCGGCGGTCCGATTTCTCGGGGGAGACGGCCGGGACCGGATTCCGACAGCGTCTCCTCGGCTTCAATTACGAGCAAAGCATCACGGCCACCGAATTCGGGGGCAGGAAGATCGATCTGACTCTCTCCCCGCGCCCCCTCATCCAGCTGGGGCTGATCCAATGACCCGGCGCCTGTGGCCGGCTCTGGCGGTCCTGCTGGCGGCCGGCGCGGCCGGCGCCGTCGAGGTGGATCCGCTCTACAGCGCGCGCCTGTTGGGAGGTCAATATTTCCTGGCGGGCGACGAGTCTTCCTTGAACGGGAACCTGTCGGCGTTGGCCGCTCCGGCGCTGGTGTTCAACGAGCGCTGGACGGTGCTGCCGTCTTTGTCGAGCTCCTACCAGGGGACCAAGGGGGTCGCGGACCTCGTGGGCCCGGGCACCCTGTTCCAGGAGCAGATGGACCATCGCCTGGGAGTGAAGCTCCTGCACATTCCCGAGGGGTCCCGTTGGCGCTTCAAGGGTTCCGCGGGCTACAAGCTGGAGCTGCTGCGGGAGACCCGGGACGAACGCTGGTTCCGGGGACTCTTCGACTATCAGAGCCTGCTCCTGGGCGTGGAGTCGGAATACGTGCGCGATGAGCGTTCGTCGGCCCGGGCCTCCTACGACTATGCCTACACCTTCTTCCCCAACTACAGCACGCTGGAATCCGAGGCCGCCGTGGATTTCCAGGGCCAGCCTCTGGCGCGGGAACTGGTGGGAGACCAGGTCCTGGATTCTCATCGGCACGCGTGGGGGCTCTCGGCGGGGAGCGGGCTGGGAGCCCGGCTGTCGGGAGAGGCCCGCCTCTCTTTCCAGATGCAGAGCTTCCCCAAGCAGCGGATCGTGGATTCCTCGGGACTGCTGCTTTCCGACACCCGCCATGACTACCTCACCGTCGTCGAGCTGGAGGCCCGGCTGCCCGTGGAGCCCCATCCGGAATGGCGGATGCGGGCCGCCCTCAAGGCCGGGGCGGCCAGCGCGGTGTCGAACCAGAACGGCTACGACGCCTGGAGGTCCGAGTTCACCCCGGGCTTCTACAACTACACGGAATTCCGGCTCGGGCCCGAGCTCCGCTCGTCGTTCGGGGACGGGCGTCAGCCGGTCATCTGGACGCTCAGTCTGGCCGGTTCCCGCCGCAGCTATCCTCACCGCCGGGCGGCCGACGCCTCGGGGACCTACGGTCCGGCCGGGGTCACGATGGACCGCTGGGACCTGGCCACGACCCTGGCGTATCCCATCTCGCCGGGTTTCAGCCTGCTCTGCAATCTCCAGCACCGACGGGCGCGGTCGAACCACAAGTTCGAGCAGTTCTACCGCGGCAACTACAGCGCGACGGAATACCTGTTCGGTTTCAGCTATGACTACTGACGGGAAAAGGGGGACACGATGAAACGGCTGCAGATGACGAGCGCGGACCTCGGGGAGCTGGCGCGCCTCGTGCGCAAGGTGGAATTCTTCGCGCCGATGACGGTGGGGCAATTGGAGATGGTGCTTCCCTACATCCTCCTCTGCGAGTACCCTGCCGGAGAAAAGGTCTTCAAGCAGGGGGCGGGCGGAGACGCTTTCTACATCGTCCAGAAAGGCAAGCTCAGCGTGCTCGTGAGCAAGGGGTGGTTCACCTCCAGCGAGGTGGCCAAGCTGGGCCCGGGCGATTTCTTCGGGGAGATGGCGCTCCTGTCGGACGCGCGCCGCAGCGCCACGGTGGCCTGCCTCGAATATTCGCGGCTCTTCGTTCTGATGTCCGCGGACTTCAAGTTCGTCCTGCGGAAGAATCCGCAATTCGCGGCCGAGGTGCAGCGGATCGCGGACCGGAGGAAATTCCTCGACCAGCACGAGAAATAGGATGCCATGAGACTAGCGGCCGTACTCCTCTTCGCACTCCTGTCCGGGCCCGGCGGGGCCTTCGGGGCCGCTCTGTCCTGGACCGGGGGGGGAGACGGCGTGAGCTGGGGGGACATGAACAACTGGTCCCCGAATTCCGTCCCCGCCTGGGGCGACGACGCGACGGTGGTCGCCAACGGGACGGTGACGGCCGACACCTCCGTGTACTTGAACCTGCGCAACCTGACCGTGGGGGACGGCGCGATCGCCACGACCCTCAGGGTCTCGACCGGGATCGCCGTCTCCCAGACCCTCCGGTTCCGTCCCGGTGCCGCGCTGTGGGTCGACGGCGGCGAGACCGTCGCGGCCTCGGACATGGTGGTGGAGACGGGTGCCAGGATCACCCACTCGGGACCGGTGGAGGCGTCGACGACGGCGGTGCGCCTCGTGGTCGGCAGTCTCGATATGCAGGCCGGGTCTACGGTGAGCGTGTCGGGCCGCGGCTTCCGCGGCGGATTCCCTTCCCTCCCTGGGCAGGGCCCGGGCGGGGCCCCCACGGGCGGCGGCGGGGGCGGCGCCGGGCACGGCGGCGCCGGCGGGGCGGGCGCTTTCGCCACCAACGGCGGGCCGGCCTACGATTCGGCGGCCGCTCCGAGCCAACTGGGTTCCGGGGGGGGCGGAGGCAGCTTGGGGAGCGCCTGCAGCGGCGGCCATGGCGGGGGCTACGTCCTCATCCTGGGGACCACGGTCACCATGAACGGCGCCGTGCTGGCCGACGGGACCAACGGGACGGGGAACTGTCCGCGCTCCGGCGGCGGGGGGTCGGGAGGCGCCATCTACATACAAGCCGCCTATTTCTACGGCCAGCCCCTGCTCACGGCGAGGGGCGGGGACGGCGGCTCGAACGGGGACCCGGGCGGCGGCGGGGCCGGCGGGCGGATCGCCCTGCGGGTCACGGGAGAGAACGCGAGCCTGGTCACGGTCTCCACGGCCCCCGGAGCGGGTGGGTTCGGGAGCCCGTACGGGGCGAATGGCTCCTTCGGGACCACGCACGTCAACCCCAAGGTCTGGACCGGCGCGGGCACGAGCGACTGCACCGACCCGGGGAACTGGTATGCGGGCCTGGCGCCCACCAGCGGCGAGAGCGTCGTCTTCGCCTCGACCGCCGCCGCCAAGAACTGCAACTGGTCCTTCACCAACCTGTGGCTCGGCTCCCTGACCCTCGACGCCTCCTACACGGGGATCCTTTCTTGGAATACGGTCATGAGCAGCGTCACGGGGAATTTCACCATGGCGGGAGGCACCCTTACGATCGCCCCGGCCGTGGTCATGGATATCGGGGGGGATCTTTCCCAGACCGGAGGATCCTTCCGGCTCTCCGCCGGGACCGTCTCCTTGAGCGGGACAGGGACCCAGACGCTCTCCATCTCGTCGGGGTCGTATTTCGAGAACCTGCGGGTCGCCAGCGCGGCGGCGGTCACCGTGCTTTCCGACCTGGACGTCAACGGGGTCCTTTCGGTCGCGGGCAACGGCTCGCTGCTGTTCTCCAGCGGAACGGTCTTGTCGGCGTCCGGGTCCATCCTGCAGACCGGGAGCGTGTTCGCTCCGCCCGCCCATCTGACCCGCTTCGACGGGGCCGCCCCGCAGACGGCGCAGATGACGCGGTTCGGGCGCCTGCGCGTCTCCAACGCCTCCGGAGTGACCTTCCCCTCCGGGCTCACGGCCGTCGTAAGTTCGCACGTCGTGGTCGATCCGGGAGCGACGCTCAACGCGGCCGGGGCGACCCTGCGCCTGGAGGGGGATTGGGACAACCAGGGGACCTTCAACGCGGCCGGAGGCACGGTCGCCTTCACGGCGGACGCGGGCACGCAGACCGTGTGGAGCGGGGGGGCGGGATTCTCCCACCTCAGCGTGGAGGGCATCGCGAATCGCGTGGTCCTGGCGACCTCCGTCGTCGCGGCCGACGGGATCAAGGTCTCCACCGGGATGCTGGACCTGGGGGTCGCGACGCACAGCGTGCGGGGCTACTGGTGGATCCGGGGGGGCAGCGTATCCGCCGCCTCGGCAGCCGTGGTGTTCGACGGTCTCGGGGTGCAGACGGTCAGCGCGAGCAGCACGGTCGTGCAGTTCGGCAACCTGGTCTCCTCCAGCGCCGTACGCCTGGTCCTGCAGTCTCCGGTCGACGTGTCCGGCGATCTCGAGCTCCATCGGGGGGTCCTGGACTTTTCGAGCCGAAGCGTCACCGTGAGCGGGAACTTCCTGCGCGTGGGAGGGGGCGTTCCGGTCACCGCGGGCTCGACCGTCACCATGAACGGCCAATACCGGCAGTTCCTGGCGCTGGGCACGGGTCCCGTCCCCCTGCACAGCCTGGTCGCGGCCAACACGGGTCCCGGAGTGGTGTTGGGAGACAACCTCATCCTGCGGGGCAATTTCACCGTGCCGCCGGGCTCCATCTTCGACGGGGCCGCACAGACCCTCTCCATGCACGGCCGGAACACGGTCTGGAACACGGCCGGCGCCGTGTACGTCTCCTCCGGATTCCACACGGTGCAATGGGACGCCCAATGGCCGTCCGCGGGGACCCTGTTCATCGCCGCGGGCAGCACCGTGCAAGCCCGGGTGGACGTCTACCGCACCGCGACCCTGCAGGGAGACCTGTTCCTCGACGGTCCCGGGAACGCACTCACCCTCCAGAGCCTCTCGACCTTGAACGCTTCCGGGAGCACCATAACCCTGGCGGGGGGGGCGGACATCTCCCTGTCATCCGGCAGCTATGGGCATGACGCCGGGTCCTGGATCGTGTTCCGGGGGACGGGGTCTTTATCAGGACTGGGTCTGGCCCCGGGTCCGGTGGGGAATCTGCGTTTCCAGCCCGCGGACCCCTCCGAAGTGTTCCTCCTGCAGAGCATGAGCGTGGACCAATCGGTGGTGGTCGAAACCGGGACGGTGCGCAACAACGGCAACGATACTCTGACCTTGCGGGGCCATCTCATCAATGCGGGAGGGACCGTGACCCTGGACCATCTCAGCACCGGCACCTTGCGTCTTGCCGGGACCGCGGTCCAGCGCGTGTCCGTCCGGGCCGGAGACTCTTTCGGGGCCTTCCGGCTGGCAAGCTCGAGCGAGGTCGTCCTCACGGGAGACGCCTTGACCGTCAACGGCGGCCTGACGTTGTCCAGCGGGACCTTGAAGGCCGGCAGCTCGGTCATCAGCCTGAAGGGGGACTGGCGGGGATCCGGCGGGACCTTCAACGCCCAGAGCAGTACGCTCGCGCTGGTCAATGCCGCGACCGCCCAGACCTACGTGGACGTCAGCACCCAGCAGTTCAACGGCTTGGGCTGTTCCGGCGGGACGAAGACCTTCTACGCCCCTTTCAACGCCGGCGTGTTCTCGGCGTTGTCCCCCGCAACGACCCTCCAGTTCGCGGCGGGCAGACTCTTCACAGTCTCCGATCTGCGCGTCAACGGGCGGTCGTCCGCGACCCCCGTGGTCCTGCGGAGCACCACGGCGGGCTCCGCCTTCCTGCTGAGCGTCGGAGTCTCCACGGTCACGGCCGCCGATGTCCGGGACTCCGACGCGCGGCCCGGCAGCAGCCTCTTCGCCAACGATGGAGAGAGCGTCGACCGGGGCAACACCCCGGGCTGGATGTTCACTCCCGGACTCGTGCTCCAGGCTCCCGGGGAGGGTTTCTTGGAGCACTCCGGCAAGACCGGCGCTCCCGCGTCCCAGGTCGCGGGGACTACGTTCACCGTGACCGTTCGGGCGGTCTCCAACGAGTTCCTGAACGTGCGCAACGCCACTTTCAGCGTCCAGGTGGGTTCGGACGACCCCTTCGCGTCCGCGCCGGCTCCGGCGCCCCTGACCCTGGGCCTCGCCACGTTCCCGGTCGTCATGCGCCTGGCCGAGCCGTCTCCCCGGGTCGCGACCTTGACTCCCGCGGCGGCGGGGATCCCGTCCGCGGTCGCGGCGGCGGTCCCCATCGCGGCGGGCGCGGCCCAGCGTCTGCAGATCCTGCTTCCGGGGGAGGTCTCGCTGCCGGGCTCCACCCAGGGCCTCGGCGGCGGGTCCCTGGCCCAATTGGCCGGCAGGGCTTTCAGCGCGACGGTCCGGGCCACGGACGCGTACTGGAACGTCACGCCCCTCGTGACCGATCCGGTGGCCCTGAGCACCACGACGGCTCCGCAGGCCTCCCTGCCGCCGCCCCAGGCGCTGCTGCTGGGGGCGACGGTGTTCCAGGGGATCGTGCTGCAGTCCTCGGGCGTCTTCACGATCTCCTCGAGCGACACGCTCAACGGGGCCATCCTTTCGGTCGTGAGCTCCACTTTCGCCGTTTTCGCGGTCACCGACTCGAGCCCCGTGATCTCCTTCGCCCTGCCTCCCTACGCGACGGTGGGGACGCTGAACGGCAAGCTCACCGGCGGCGCCACGGACGCGGTCGGCGTGAACGAGGTCCGCGCGGCCCTGGCCGAGGCGCGCACGGGGCTCTATCTGGACTGGTCCGCGGGCGCCTTCACCCTCGGAGTCCCCGAATTCCGGCGGGCCGAAGCCTCCCCGTTCCGGGGGCTCAGCGTGGTCTGGGAGGTTCCCTTCGCGGACAGCTGGCTCGCGAGCGGAGCCTCGTACTACATCGTCGTTCAGTCATCCAACCCCGCCGACCGGGTATCTTCATTCCGCTCGACCTTCACCTTCGGTCCGGGGGCTCTCGTCCCGGGCGGGGGGGACGGGCTCGGGAGCGTGTCGCTCCAGCCCGCGGCCTCCGTTCCCGGCTGTCAGGCGGTCATCTCCACCTGGGTGTTCACCGCGGGGGCCGGCGGCATCGGGCCCGGCGGCGCCGTGGCCCTGCGCGTGCCCGACGGCTGGACCCGGATACAGGGGACGGCGCCCCTGCCGCCGCCGCCGGGATTCATCACCGTGATATCGACCTCCCTCGCCTGGATGGACCTGCTGTCGACGGAGTTGCTCTACGGTCCCCCGGCTCTCGGCGAAGTGCCGTTGGGCGATTCCTGGGTGGTCCTAAGGGTCAAGGACGGAGCTGGCAATCCGTTCCGCCCCGGAGAGGACGTCCGCTTCACTTACACGGGCCTGCCGCCCCCCGGACCGGGGTCCGTCGGAGCCCAGTCCTTCGACCTCCGCACGCGGGCCAACGGCTCCGGGAACCTGCGCAGCGTCGCGAACATGCCCAAGCTCACCCTGAGCCCCGGAACGCCCCGCGCCCTGCGTTTTTTGCGCGAGGAGTCCTTCGCGGTGGGTCCGCTCCAGGCCTCTCCGACCCTGCAGCTCCAGGTGACGGACTCCTGCGGGGTCGCGACCGCGGCTCCCGCCGCCTTGCCCATCGCGCTCTCGGCCGGGGCGTTCGACCCGGGAGGATTCCGGCGGGACCTGTCGGCGCAGTTCCTCTCCGCAGCCGGCGCGTCGATATCCACGGTTACCGTGCCCGCGGGAGGGAGCCTGTCGGATCCCTTCTTCTTCCGGACATCCACGGCCGGTGTCCCGTCGGAGTTCGTCAAGGCCACCGCGACCCTCTCGGGACTGCCGGCCGAGGCCGCCCGGTTCGTGGAGCTCAAGGCCTCGTCCTTGGCCCTGACCGGCGTTTCCATCGACACCGGGACCCTCATCCCCGGCGCCACCAGCGCGGTGCTCGCAGCGGGCGGGGCGCCGGGGCAGGCGTTCATCCGGTTCGACCTCCGGGACGCCTCCGTGCGCTGGGAACTGCTCATCGCCACCCATCCGGCCGGCGAGCCGGCGTTCCGGGCCTCGGGGGCGGGCGACCCGGCTCGTCCGGTGCAGGTCTCCTGGGACGGGATCCGCTGCCAGGGCTCGGTCTGCGGCTTCCCGCCTCCGGGCGCTTACCGCGTCTTCATCACGGCCGCGCAGGGGGTGGTCTCGGACGAGTCGCTCGAAGTGCGCCTGGCGCCGACCGCCTGGATCCGGGGGGATCTGGGCGCCGCGGGCGCCGGGGCCCTGGTCCGGGCCGAGGGTTCGGGCGCGGGCAAAGGGCACTTCACCCTGGCGAGTTCCACGGGTCACTTCCAGCTCCATGGACTGCGCGCCGGAAGCCTCTACAACGTCGCGGCGACGACGGAGACCTCGTCGGCGGGCGCCGCGGTGACGCTCAGCACGGGAGCCAGCGGCGTCAACGCCGCCCTGTCCGGCACGGACACCGGCCCGCTCGCGTTTCCCGCCCTGTCCTGGATACGCGTCCAGGCCGGCCTGCCCCAGGTCCCGGCCGGGGAGCTATGGGGCGCGGTCTCCGCCCGGAACGCCGGCGATTCCCGCCGCGTCTCCGGAGACCTCCATTACTCCAGCGGCAGCGTGAGCTCCGACGACGGGGCGGGAGCCCGGGGCCGCGCGGCGAGTTCCTGGACCGTCCTGGCCCTCCCGCCGGATTCCTACGACCTCGAGCTTTCCCTGCCCGAGCTGCGCGTCAGCACGGTCATTCGCGGCGTGAGCGCGTCCGCGGGGGTTGTCCAGGACCTCGTGGTCGCGTTCGAGCGCAAGCCGAACGTGTATGGGTCGGTCGTCCTGCCCTCGACGCAGGCGGCGGGCGCCTGGGTGGGCATCCAGGCCGTCCGGCAGGGGGAGAGCCTCCCGTCGGTATTCGACGGCGTGTTCGTTCCGGCGCCGTCCGCCGGCCTCGCCCCCACCAGCGCGCCGTACCGGATCTACGGACTGGACCCGGGGACCTGGACGATCCAGGCGCAGGGCCGGGGCTTCATACCGGCTTCCACGACGGTCTATCTGGTTTCGGGGAGCGACCTCGGCGACCCGGCCACGGGCGTCGGGCTGGACCTGGCGCTGGGGGCCGGCCGGGTCATCCAGGGGACCGTGACCGTGAACGGAGACTCCCGGCCCCTGGCGGGCTCGATCGGCGGACGCGCCCCGGAGGCTCCGGCCGGCGCGGGCTTCACGGTGTTCGTGGAAGCGGTCAACCCGGCCACCGCCCAGCGCTCGGGGTCTTTGGTCTCCCTATCCACGCATGCCTCGGTCAGCCAGGCGACTTTCTCGATCGGAGGTCTGGAAGCGGGGGAGTGGCAGGTCCAGGCCTACCTGGATGGGTTCCGGAAAATCCCCGCGGGCCCGGAGACCGTACGACTCTACGCGTCTTCCGGGACCGCGGCGGACCTCCGCTTCTACCGGGAATCGGCGCGGGCCCGGATTTCGGTACTCATCCCGAGGCCGGCGGCGCCCTGCTCCTGCGCCGCGGATTTCCAGGACGTGGGCCTGGTGACCGACCCCCCGGGAGCGGCTCCGGAGGCGGTCGCGGATGTGACCGGGTTGGATGGGGTCGCGGGCGCCGCGCTCCAGTACTTCCAATCGAGCATGACCCTCCTTACCCGGCCGTTCGGCGACGGTTCCTACGGGTTCCGTCTCATGCACGGCCGCTCCGGGAACGTCGGAGAGGCCTTCCTCTCCCTGGCCAACGGCGCCACGGCCGAAGCGCTGGTGGACCTCTCCGGCTCCACCTTCGCGGTCTCGGGCAGCGTGTTCCTGTCCGGGAGCGTGCGTCTGCGCCGCGGCGGGGCGGAGGTCGCCGTGAGCTCCGCCGCGGGTCTCGCCGCGCATGCCTCCACCTCCAGCTTCTGCCTGCTCTCCTCCAGCCTCCCCGTGACCTTGTCCGCGGCCCACCTCGAGCTCGCGCCCCTGCCGCGGGAGCGGGGCGGGGTCCCCGGGCCGTTCCTGCGTTCCACCGGGACGGACTGCGCGGCCTACCGAGCCGAATCACCCGGTGGGGGGGCGGCCAGCCCCACGGGTTATCTGGCCGCGATCGAGCCGGACGGCGCGTACCGGTTCCCGGGCGTCCCGCCGGGGGTCTATCTGCTGCGCAACCAGCCCGACCTGGACGGGGTCCCGGAAAACGGGGACGAGACCCCCGCGGTCTCCCGGGTAGTGCGGGTGGCTGGTGACACGCGCGCGGACCTGGAGATCCCCGCGGGCATCCGGGTCCGCGGGCGGGTGCGTCTAGGAGCCGGCGCCGCGGCCGGGCGGGACGTCCGGGTGACCTTGTCCGTTGGTGAGTCCGTCCCCGCCCGGAGAGCCCTCCTGCATTTTAACGGAGAATCCTCCCTGGAGTACCTGTTCGACCGGGTCCCGGAGGGGAGCGGGTCCATCGCGGCCGAGGACATGGGCTATCCGAAAGCCGCGGCCGCGGTCCCCCTGCTGGTCCAGGCGGGACGCTCGGACCTGGAGCCGCCGGAGATCGTCCTGGTCCCGGCGGGCCGGATCCAGGGGCGGATCGCCGTGGAGCAGATCCGGCAGGATGGGACCCGGGAATTCGTCCTGGTCAGCGCGGCGAACCGGGCGCTCCTGCCGCCTCTGGGAGTGTCGGCCGCCGCGGTCCCCTGGTCGCAGGGATCCTGGTTCCCCGCTGAGTCCGCTTCCTGCGGCGCCCCCGGCTGCACGACCGCGGCCATCAGCCCGGATGGGAAATTCACCATCTCCGGGGTGCTCCCGGGACTCTATGACGTCGTGTTCCATCCCACCAACGACGCCGCCAACACCCAGCGGGGCAGCCTGGACCTGGTCCCGGAGGTCCGCTCCGGGATCGCGGCGGACGGCGGCAGGACCGTGGACATCGGCGTGGTCCGCCTGCGGGCCGCAATGACCCTCGGCGGCCGGGTCACCGACGCCGCGAGCGGAGCGCCGGTCCCCAACGCGCGCATCCGCGCGCTCTCCAGCGTCCCCGCTCCGGGCGCGGACACCGAGCGGCGTCCCGCTCCCGAGTCCCGGACGGATTGGGACGGACGCTATCAGCTGCGGGGGCTGGATCCCGGGGTCCGCTACTACGACATCGCGGCGTTGACGCGGGAGGAGGATCCCGGGGCGGCGCAATCGGTGCCCTACGAGGGGGCGGCCGCCGGCTCGGTGGATCTGCGCAGCACGGCCACGCTCGATTTCTCCCTGCTGCCGGCGGGCTACGCGATCGCGGGGCAGGCCGTCGCCGCCGACGGCGGGGCGCTGACCTCCGGGGGCGACCGGGAGCCGCAGCCCGGGGCCGTCCTTCTCCTGCAGAAACAGGGGGTGATTTCCCGCCTTACGCCGGCGGCCGACATCGTCCTCCGCTCCGAGGCCGATGGACGCTTCCGCATCCCCCATCTGGCCGCGGGGGTCTACCGGCTGACCGCGGCGGCCCAGGGCTATGCGCCCCTGAAGCGGGTGGTGGAGATATCCACGGCGTCGCTTTCCCTCGGGGTCCTCTCCCTGCAGCGCGGGGGAACGGTCTCCGGGGCCCTGCGCGCTCCGGATGGGACCTCGCCCGGCCAGGAGGACGTCAAGGCGGTCTATGCCGCGACTCCGGGTCTGGAGGAGTTCCTGATGGGGACCCTGGTGACCGACCCCGAGACCAGAAGCGTTTCGGGGTACCGGCTGAGCGGTTTCCGCAGCGGCACGGGCTATCGCATCACGGTCGTCACCGGCCAGGACGAGATCGTTTCTCCGGAGGAGGGGCTCTTCGTGGTGCTGCAGAGCAGCTTGGAGGCGCGCGGCCTGGACCTGACCTTCCGCCGGCCGCGGCCGGCCGCCATGGGCAAGTCCCGCCGGCAGGGCTCCGATTTCCTGCTGGAATTCCGCCTGCCCCAGCCCCTGCGCTCGCGCCGGGTCGACGACGACGAGCTCACGGCCGTCCTGTCCACGGTCTCCGCGGGCGGGTCGCTCTCCGCGCGCTCCCTCTCCGCGGACCGGGAAGGGCTCAGCGCCGTCTACACCCCGGCGGTGGGGGAGTCGAGCTTCACTTTGCGCCTGCGAGCCTACACGGCGTTCCGGGACCCGAGTTCAACCGACACGGCCAACCCCGAGTTCCTGGTGGACTCCACCTTCACCTTCTTCGCCGGGCTCGACGGCTATCACCAGGCGAGCATCCCGAACCTGACGGGCGGCTCCCTGGTGATCGAGGGGGGAGGCGGGAGCCTGACCTTGCCCCAGGGCGCCTTCTACGTGGACTCCTCCTCGGCCGTGCCGGTCACCCTGCAGCGCTCCGGCGAGCTGCTGTCCGGGGCCCAGGGGTGGGCGGCGCAGGGACTCTCCCCCGCCGAGGCGAGGATGCGCTCCCTGCGCTTCGCTCCCGCCGCCTATCCGCCGCAGCTCCTGCGCGCCCTGGCCGCCTCGCCCCCGGAAGTGACCCCGCTGAGCGCGTACTACGACGTCATGCTCCCGGCCGGGGTAAGGACGGTGCTGGCCAAACCCGCCGAGCTGGCGCTCAGCTATTCGACCGGCGTGGACCCCGCCAAGCTCAACGTCTATTGGTACAACCCGGCCGCCAACGCTTACATCCTGCAGCAGGACGCGTACGGGGCCGCGCCGGTCGTCGACGCCGTCGCCCGGACCCTCACCCTGCGCGTGGGGCATTTCTCCACCTTCGTCCTCTTCGACGCGGGGGCGGCGGCGATCTCGGGCAACAGCTTCTCGGGCGGCGACCTCGAGGCTTTCAACTTCCCCAACCCCTTCGACCTCTCCGAGAAGACGGTGCAGACCATCCACGGCAGCGCGGGGGGGCCCAACCACACGGTCCGGGGGACTCTGATCCGCATCTCCGTTCCGCCCGACTTGGCGGGGGGCGCGGTCATCCACATCTTCAACGTCGCCGGGGAGCGGGTGCGCAGCCTGGACCTGGGCTCCCTGGCCGGAGGGCGCTACTACTATCAGCCCTGGGACGGCCGCAACGACGCGGGCCGGGACGCGGCGAGCGGGGTCTACATAGGGCAGGTTCGGGTGGGCGGGAGATCCGCCTTCTTCAAGATGGCGGTGATCAAGTGAAAGCCCGGTACGCGGCTCTGCTGCTCGTCCTCTTCGTCTGCGGGGCGGGGCCTGCCGCGGCCATGGGTAAGGGCGCGAAGGGCACTGCGGGGGCGCAATTCCTCAAGCTGTCTCCCGGGGCGCGGCCGGCCGCCATGGGTGACGCGTTCGGCGGGGTGGCCGACGACCTGCACGCGATCCACTACAACCCCGCGGGCCTGGGGAACCTCCAGGAAGTGGAGGTCGGCGCCATGCACGATTCCCACTTCCAGGGCATCCGCCACAACTTCGGCGCCCTGGCGGTCCCCCTGCTGTCCTGGGTGGACACGCGCCGCCAGCGCAACGCCTTCGGGACGCTGGCCTTCTCGGTCACCAGCCTTTCGGTCGGGGACATCGAGCGGCGCGGCCTGGTCGAGACCGACGAGCCGAACGGGACCTTTTCTGCCGAGGACCGCGCCTATACGCTGGGTTACGGGCTGTCCCTCCCGCGCCGGGTCTCGCTTGGCGCGGCCGTGAAGCTCATCGAGCAGCGGCTCGATTCGGCGAGCGCGCGGACCGCCGCCGTCGACGCGGGGGGCTTGTTCCAAGGCGACCGGCTCTCCGTGGGCGCCGGGGTGCGCAACCTGGGGGGGAAGCTGCGCTTCGTCTCGGAAGCGGACCCGCTGCCCCTGACGGCTTACCTGGGAGGCGGTTGGAAGGCCGGCCCCGGCTGGCTGGCCGCCGCCGAACTCCGGCTCCCCAATGACGACGCCCCGCGCCTCTCCTTGGGCGGGGAGTACCGCAGGGGCTTCAGCAGGGAACTGCGCGGGGCCCTGCGCGCGGGCTACAACATGTCGAGCGCGGACGGGGAAGGGTTCGACGGGATCACGGTGGGGGCCGGCGTCGCGTACGGGAAGGCGGAATTCGATTTCGCCTGGGTCGCGTACGGGGCGCTGGGGAACTCGTTCCGCTATTCGCTGCGGACGCGCTTCTGAGGCTCGCCGTCATCCCGGCTCCCTCTCGCCGTCATCCCGGCGTCCTCTCGCCGTCATCCCGGCGTCCTGTCGCCGTCATCCCGGCTCCCTCTCGCCGTCATCCCGGCTCCCTCTCGCCGTCATCCCGGCGAAAGCCGGGATCCACTCAATTGCCGTTGCATGATTCATACGCGGGTCAATTTCCCTAAAATCTCATGGAACTGGATCGACGTCGGAATCGTATCCATATGGTGGATGCCCTCAGCTCCAAGTCCCCGGCCCGCTACCGCCCCCGCGACCCCCGGGGCAGTCCCTTCTACCGCCTGGTCCAGGACCATCTCGAGGATTTCTCCTTCTCGCTCCAAGTCGTGCCGCCTCTTCGTATGCCTTGGCATGAAACCCGTCCGAGAGCCGGATGCGGGAAATCCGCACGTCCGGTGCGATGAGCGGACAGCGGAGACCTGGCTATGGCCCGTCGGCCTCCGGCGGCCGATCCGGTCAGGAGCCGGGAAGGTTCCTGAGGCGGCAGAAGAACGCCGCGACCGCGTCGGGGCGATGTCTTTTTGACAAAACACCAAGGACTACGTATGGGCTGCTGGGGAGCGCGTTCCGGTATTCTTTACGGACGCGCTTCTGAGGCGGAGCGCTTATCGCCCCACATCCGGGAGAGGCCTTCGCGGGACTGCGCCGCGCCTCCGGCGAGGGCGGCGCGCTCGGAGCGCATGCCGTTGACCTGCCCGGCGGCGACGCCGCCCTTGTCGACCTTCACCCACTCGTCCTCGGGCCCGGCGTTCTTAGCGCTCTTGCCCGTGGCGAGGCTCGAGGCGGGGAGCCTCAGGGAGCCGCTGCCGGAAGCGAGCGAATCCCGGAGATCCGAGCCGTCCCCTTTGTAAAGGATCTGATCGTCTTTGAGGCGGACCGCGGAAACCACACCGTCGTCCGCTTTCTCGACCCTGCCCCGGAGTATGGTCTGGCTGAGCGGATCGGGATTCACGTAGAGATGGAGGCTGCCGATGCCGGGGTGCGGGACCGCGGAGGGCTTGGGCTTCTCTTCTTTCTTGGGCTCGGCCGGGGCGGGGCGGGGTTTGCCGGTCGCGCCGCAGGGGTTGGGCCAGAGGCAGATCGAGTAGCGCTTCTCGGTGCCCTTGTCCCCGTCCGGTTTAGGGGACTCCTGGGCGGAGGAGAGGGCGGCGGTCCCGACGAGGATCGCGGCGGTGAGGAGGAGAAGGTCCCAGGTTCGTTGGTTCATCGTACCCATAGGATAGTCCCGGAAGGCCCCCAGAAAAAGCGTCTAAAGGCCCAGGGGGGGACTGCACCTAGGGCCTATGAGAATATGGGACTGGGGGCCTAGTTCGTCGGGGGGTCAGTCTTCTTCGGGGGCGACGTACGTGCCGCCGAAGACGCCGGTCTTCTTGGTGACGCGGATGGTGGGGAGGGTGGTGGAGTTGCCCTGGAAATCGCTGTTGGCGTTGGCCACGGCCCCATCCACGCTGGAGACGAGCGTGGTGTCCGTGCCGGAAGTGCCGTTGCCCATGCCCGGGATGCTGGAGTAGAGCCGGTCGGCGATGCCGCGCAGTCGGCCGAATATGCCGGAGTGGTTGAGGCGGTCCGGGGCCTGGGCGATGGTGGTGGTCGTGCCGTCGTCCTCGGCATTCAGCGAACGCAGGGCCGCGCCGCTCTTAAGGGCCGCGTCCATGTCCTTTTTGGCCTTGACCTTCGCGGCGAGGCACCTGGCCTGGTCCGGGAAATCCTCGCAGGTAAGGGCCGTGGAATCGGTGATCTCGGGAGCGCCGCCCTTCCCGCCGGTGGGGTTGTTGGGGGTGTAGGGGCCGGTATACGTGTTCTTCTTCGGGTCCCCGGAGGGGGTCCGGGACCCGGAATCCTTCTGGGGCTTGGTCTCGTCGTCGGATTGCTTCTTGTTCTTCTTGTCGGCGTCGGCGACCTGCTTGTTCTGTTCGTCAGTGCTCAGCGTTTCAAAATCCGGGTTCTTAGGCGGCTCTTTCTTGTCTTCCTTCCCGTTGCCGCCGTTCTCGTCTTTCTTTTCATCGGGCAGGCGGCAGGGAATGGGATAATTGTTCCTTAGGCAATAATCTCCCACCTCTTCGTCGCCGGCCAGGTTCTTCAGGATGCCCCCGTCCGCGGCGGCGTTGTAGGCGTTGTAGGCTCCGCCGTGGTCGTTGTGGTCGGCCTTTCCCTCGGGGGTCTGGGTCCCCGGCTTCTCGGTGAGTTTCTTCCAGATCTCCGATTCCGCGTCGAGTTTTGTGCAGATCTGCAGGGTCTCGGAGCAGACGGCCCCGGCGCCCCCCTCGGCGACGGGCTTCCAATCGTTGGCGCCGCCGTTCTGGACCAGGCCCTCGGGGCCGCAGGCGGGGGCGTTGGGGTTGTTCTCGCAGAAGCTGGGCTGGAGGGGGCCGATGAAGTTCAGGCAGCCTTCCCGCGGGTTGTTCTCGCAGTTGCCCCAGGCGGGGGTCCCGTTGGCCGGGGCGGGGTCGACCGCAGAGGCGGGGACGGCCAGGGTTCCCAGGGCCAGGACCGCTAAAGGGAGGAGGAATGCTTTCATGGCGCTGTCTGAATTCGTCATAGTATAGGGCCAGGGGCTTGAAGCCGCAAGGCCTAAGGGCCTAGTGCGCAATAGGTCCAAGGACCTATATTATGGATGGCGGGCGCCTCTCCCCAATCCTCGGCTAAACGACAAATAGGCTCACCATACGACACCGCGACCCCCTTCGGGGCCGTCGGAATCTCCCGGGGCGGTGACGACGCAGCTGGCGGGCTGTTTTTTAGCGGCGGCACAACGGGGCAACTGTGCCCGGGCACAGTGATCCCCGCAATCCACAAGTGGGCGCAGCCGCGCGACAACTTCAGGACCGTCTGGCCCGCGTGCCTGACCAGCTTGGCCGCCCGGCACAGCAGGCGGAAGCGCAGATCCTTGATCAGGTTGCTTCGGTGGGCCAGTTCCGTCGGCAGCGGCAAGCCGGCAAAGGACGTGATCCGTTCGGTCGACTTTTCGACTTTCCAGCCATGCCCAAGCAGGCGGCGCCACGAGTGTGCCCGGGCACAGCTGCTTAGCAGAGGATCGGGGCCTCTGGGGGTCCTTGCCCACCCGCCCCGCTTATTGTATATATGACGCCATGGCAATCAAATTCGGGACGTCCGGCTGGCGCGCGGTCATATCCGATGAATTCACATTCGCGAACGTGAGGAAGCTGGTCCACGCGATCGCCGGGCATGTGAAAGAGAACACCGAGGACGGATTCTCCAGCGCCGAGTACCGGACGCACGCGGGCAAGGCGATCGATGGGCAGGGCCCCACGGTAGTCATAGGCTACGACACCCGGTTCCTCTCCGAGGAGTTCGCCCGCGAGGCCGCCACGGTGTTCGCCGCGGACGGCATCCGCGTCCTCATAGCCAAGACCGACATCCCGACCCCGGTCGTGGCCTGGGCCATCCTCGACAATAAGGCGGTCGGCGGGATCATGGTGACGGCCAGCCACAACCCGGCGCAGTACAACGGCATCAAGTGGTCTCCCTATTGGGGCGGCCCCGCGACCCCGTCCATCACCGACGACATTGAGCGGCGGCTGGCCATCATCGGCTTCCACGCGGTACGCATCACCAGCTACGAGAAGGCCGTCCGGGACGGCTGGATCGTGGAATGCGATTTCCGGGCCTCCTACTTCAAGCAATTGCGCTCCCTCCTGGACCTTCCGGCCATCCGCAAGGCCAAGCTCAAGGTCGGCGTGGACGCCATGAACGGGGCCGCCCGGAGCTTCCTGCGGCCCTTCCTGGAGAGCCTCGGCATCGAGGCGGTCGGCCTGCGCGAGGAGCGGGACGTGCTGTTCGGCGGCGCCTCCCCGGAGCCGAGCCAGGAGAAGCTGGCGGGGCTGGCGGAGTTGATGAAGAAAAAGGGGCTTTCGCTGGGTCTCGCCTGCGACGGGGACGCGGACCGCTACGGCATCCTGGACACGGGCGGGACCTGGATCGCGGCCAATGACGTCCTGGGCCTGGCCCTGCACCACCTCATCCAGAACCGGGGCTGGAGGGGCGGGGTGGCCCGGAGCCTGATGACCTCCCATTTCGTGGACGCGATCGCGAAGGGGAACGGCCTGCGCGTGCGGGAGACCCCCGTCGGGTTCAAGTACGTGGGGGACCTCCTGCGCACCGGGGAGTTCATCATCGGAGGCGAGGAGTCGGCGGGCCTGTCCATCCGGGGCCACGTGCCCGAGAAGGACGGCCTCCTGGCCTGCCTGCTGATGGCGGAGCTCATGGCCTTCGACCGCCGGCCTCTGTCCAAGATCCGGCAGGACCTGTTCAAGAAGTACGGGCACTTCCACAATGCGCGGCTGAACTTCGCGCTGGAGGGCCCCAAGCTGGTCAAGGAGCTCAACGACCGCCTGCGCCTGCATCCCCCGATGGAGCTGGATGGGACGGCGGTCTGGCGCATCGACGAGACCGACGGCTACAAGTTCATCCTGAAGGACGGGCGCTGGCTGGGCCTGCGCTTCTCCGGGACGGAGCCCGTCGTCCGGCTCTATGCCGAGGCGTTCGACCCGAAAGGGCTGAACAGCATGGTGGAAACGGGCAAGAAGATCATTCACGGGAGGCTCTGATGGCTAAAGCGAAGGCGTCCGGCTGTACGATCTCGGAAGTCCACGCGCGGGAGATCCTGGATTCCCGCGGGTTCCCGACCCTCGAGGCCGAGGTGGTACTGGCGGACGGCTCGTTCGGCCGGGCGGCGGTGCCCAGCGGCGCCTCCACCGGGGAGCACGAGGCCGTCGAGCTGCGCGATGGGGACAAAGCCCGCTACGCCGGCAAGGGCGTGCTCAAGGCCGTGGCCAACGCGGAGAAGGTCCTGGGGCCGGCCGTGAAGGGAATGGATGCTTCCGAGCAGCATAAGCTCGATGAGAGGATGATCGCCCTGGACGGCACCCCCAATAAGGGGAAGCTGGGGGCCAACGCCCTGCTGGGCGTGTCCATGGCCGCTTCCCGCGCCGCGGCCGCGAGCCGCAAGGTCCCGCTGTACCGGCACCTGCGCGATGCCTTCGGAATCAAGGATCCCCAGTTCCTCCTGCCCGTCCCGATGCTCAACATCATCAACGGCGGCAAGCACGCCGACAGCGGGATCGATGTCCAGGAGTTCATGGTCGTCCCGGTCGGCGCCCCTTCCTTCCCCGAGGCGCTCCGGATGGGCGCCGAGGTGTACCAGATCCTCAAGAAGATCCTCAAGTCCCGCAACCACGCCGTGGCGGTGGGCGACGAGGGCGGCTTCGCGCCCCGGATCAAGACCCACGAAGAGGTCCTGCAGACGATCGTGGAGGCCATCGACCAGGCCGGCTACGCCGGCCAGGTCAAGCTCGGCCTCGATTCCGCGGCCAGCGAGTTCTTCGACGGGAAAGCCTACGGCCTGGAAGGCCAGCCGCACGACGCCGCCGCCCTGACCCGGCGCTACGCCGCCTGGGTGGACAAGTTCCCCATCGTCTCGCTGGAGGATCCTCTGGCCGAGAACGATTGGGCGGGCTACCAGGCGCTCACCGCGTCCCTCGGCAGCCGGGTGCGGGTCATCGGGGACGACCTCTACGTCACGAACCCGGAGCGCCTGGAACGGGGTATCCGGGAATGCTCCACCAACGCCATCCTCATCAAGCTCAACCAGATCGGGACCGTCACCGAGACGGTGCAGGCGGTGCTCAAGGCTCACGAGGCGGGCTTCTCGTGCGTCGTCTCGCACCGGTCGGGGGAGACCGAGGACGCCTACATCTCCGACTTCACCGTGGCCTTCAACACCGGCGCCATCAAGACGGGGGCGCCCTGCCGCTCCGAGCGGCTGGCGAAGTATAACCAGCTGCTGCGCATCCACTCCGAACTGGGGCCCCGGGCGGAGTACGCCGGCGACAAGGCCTTCCGCGCGGCGAGTCCGGCCGTAGGTGCCTAGCCCGAGGTCCAGCACCCTCCGTCGCTGGATCTATGCCGCGGTCTTCGCCGCGGCGGCGGCGGTGCTGGTCGGCAACCGGGGGTTCCGCGCCGCCGTGAAGAACTTCCTGCAGCTGCGCAGCGTGGGTGCGCAGATCGCGGCGCTGGACAAGGAAGAGAAGACGCTGAAGGAGCGGATCAAGACCCTGGCGAGCGACGACGCGGCCCTCGAGCACGCCGCGCGCAAGGAACTGGGAATGCGGAAGGCCGGGGAGATCGAGTATCGCTTCCCGCCTCCGGGACCGGATGATGAGTGAATTGCAGCTCAAACAGCTGGAATTGGGGCCGATGGCGAACTTCGCGTACCTGCTCTGGGACGCGGACAGCCTGGAGTGCGCCGTGGTGGACCCCGGCTGGGAAGCCCCGATGATCCTGGAGGCCGTCTCCGGACTCAGCCTGAAGATCACCAAGATACTGCTGACGCACCATCACCCCGATCACTGCAACGGCGTGGCCGAGCTCCTGAGCCGGACCGAAGCGGTCGTCTGCCTGCATGAGAAGGATGCGGTCGGGCTCGCGGACGGGGAGCGCTGGATCCCGGTCCAGGACGGGACCCGCATCGCCCTGGGCGGGGCGGAGATCCTCTGCGTACACACTCCGGGACACACTGAAGGCTCCCAGTGCTTCTTGGCGGGGAACTTCCTCCTGACCGGGGACACGCTGTTCATCCGCGAGGTCGGGCGGGTCGACCTGCCGGGCTCCGACCCCGATAAGATGTACGGCAGTCTCCGGAAGCTCGCCGAGCTCCCGGCCTCCCTCACGGTCTGCCCGGGGCACCACTACGGTCCGGAACGCAGCGCGACCCTGGCGACCGAACGCGAGATGAATCCCTATCTCCGCGCCTGCCTCACCATGGGCCCCGCCGATTTCCGCAAGGTCGTACTGTAGCATGCCCCCGCGCCGACCGGGCTGGGCCGTGGTCCTCGATTTCGACGGGACGGTCAGCATGCAGGACGTCTCCGACCAGATCCTGCTGCGCTTCGGCGCCGCGACGCCGGGCGAGATCCGCGCCTCCTACCGGCGCGGGACCGTGACCGAGACCTGGATGCGCGAGCATTTCCGTCGCCTGGGCTGCGCCCGCCGGAGGGTGGAGCGCTACGTGCTCTCCGCGGCGAAGCTCCGGCCGGGGTTCGGCGCGTTCCTGCGGCTCTGCCGGGAGCGCGGGGTGCCCGTCGAGATCGTCAGCGGGGGCGTGGACTTCTACCTCGACCGCTTGCTCTCGGCTTGGAAGGCCGACGGGCTCAAGCGCTATCGCGCGGCGTCCCGCTTCGGACCCGGGGGGGTCTCCCTGCGCTACGCCTTCCTGAGGGGCCGGACCATCGAGGAGTTCAAGCGCTCCCGGGTCCGGTTCCATCAGCGGCGCTCGCGGAGGGTCCTCTTCGCCGGGGACGGCGTGGGGGACCTGGCCGCCGCGCGCGCCGCGGACGCCGCCTTCGCCCGGGGGGCGCTCCTGCGCTTCCTGCGCGAGGACGGCCTGCCCGCGCGCCCTTTGCGGGACTTCCGGCCGCTGACCCGTTTCCTCGAGGCGCGATGTTCCCCACGCTGATCCGCATCGGGGAATTCCGCCTGGCCACCTATGGGGTCCTGGTGGCGGCCGGCTATTTCGCGGCCATCCTCTGGCTGAGCCGGCGGCGCGAGCGCATGGGCCTGAGCGAGAAGGATTTCTGGGGAGTGGTCTACGCGGTGTTCTTCGGGGCCATCCTCGGGGGAAAGCTGCTCTACTGGCTGGTTGAATGGCAGGCCATCGCGGACGGGACGCTCCGGCCCCTGCGGGATTTCCGCTATGGGTTCGTCTTCTTCGGCGGTTTCCTGGGTTCCTTCCTGGCGGGCTGGGGGTACCGGAGGCGGCATCCCTTCGACTTTTGGCGCGTCGCCGACCACTTCGCCGCTGCCCTGCCCGTCGGTCACGCCATCGGGAGGCTGGGCTGCTTCATGGCCGGCTGCTGCGCGGGGAAGCCGACCTCCCTGCCCTGGGGGGTGCGCTTCAACCATCCCGAGAGCCTCGTGGACCCGGGCTTGGCGGGGATGGCCCTCCACCCGACCCAGCTTTATGAGGCGGCCGCTGACGCGTTGATCGCCGTCTTCCTCATGGCGATGCTGCGGGCTCGTCCGAAGGGGAGCGCCTCCGGGAAGGTCCTGGCGGCCTACGCCGGTCTTTACGGCGGGGCGCGGTTCGGCATCGAGTTCCTGCGCGGCGACGACCGGGGCGGATCCCTCCTCGGCCTTTCGGTGTCGCAATGGATCGGGCTGGGCTGTGCCGCCGCCGGAGCCGTCTTCTGGCTCCGCGGACGGAAGGGGGACTCATGAAGGCGGCCAGCTTCTTGGCGGACGTTCCCGGACTGCGGTTGGACCAGTTCCTCACCCAGCGGCTGGCCGGCTACAGCCGGTCCTACGTCAAGGACCTCATCGAGCGCGGCCTCGTCAAGGTGGACGGCGGGGTGCGGTCCCCCGACTTCCGGCTCCGCGGCGGGGAGGTCGTGCAGCTGGCCGCCGCGGAGTCGGCGTGGTCCGCCCTCCCGTTCGAGGACTGGATCCTGCATGAGGACAAGGACTTGCTGGTCCTGAACAAGCCGGCCGGCCTCCTGACGCATCCGATGGGCGACAGCTGGCTGCGCACTCCCGAGGCCGCCCTGTCGGACCAGGAGGCGAACGTCGCCGGCCTCCTCTTCCACCATCGTCCCGACGCCCAGGCCGCCGGCGTCTCGCGCTGCGGCATCGTGCACCGCCTGGACCGGCAGACCAGCGGACTCCTGCTCGCGGCGCTCAACCCGGCGGCGCAGGACGCGCTCTTGACGGCCTTCCGGGACCGCACCGTTGAGAAGGCTTACCGGGCCCTGCTCTGGGGCGTGCTCGGGGAGACGACGGTGGAGGCTCCGGTGGGCCGGCCTTCCGGACGGCGGAAGGTCAAGGTCTCGCCCTGGGGCAAGGACGCCAGCACCGAGTTCTCCCCGATCGAGACGGTGCGGGGCCTCACCCTGGTGGAAGCCCGGCCCAAGACCGGGCGGACCCATCAGATCCGCGCCCACGCGGCGCACGCGGGCTGCCCGGTGCTGGGCGACCCCGAGATCTTCGGCCCGGCGGAGTTCCGGAAGCTGGACGCGGCCGGCCTGCCGCCGCCGCCGCGCATGATGCTCCACGCCTACCGCATCCGCTTCGCGCATCCCCGCACGGGGAAGGCGGCCCGGTTCACCGCGCCCCTGCCCAAGGATTTCAAAGACTACCTGAAGGCGCTCAAGGCATGACGGCCTCCATGGACCTCCTGCAGCTCGGACTCGCCGCGCTGCTGGTGGTGGGCAACGCCTTCTTCGTGCTCGTCGAGTTCGCCATCGTCAAAGTGCGCGTCACCCGCCTCGAGGAGCTCTGCCAGAAGGGCAATCCCAACGCGCTGGTGGCCCGCGAGATGGTGGGCAAGCTCGACGAGTACCTCTCGGCCTGCCAGCTGGGGATCACCATGGCCAGCCTGGGCCTGGGCTGGATCGGGGAGCCGGCCCTGGCGCGGCTCCTCTCCCCCGTGTTCCTGGGGGTCTGGCCCGGCATGCCGGAGCACGCCCTGCACACGACGGCGTTCCTCACGGCCTTCGTCGCCATCACGGCCCTCCACGTGGTCCTGGGGGAGCAGGCGCCCAAACTCGTGGCCATCCAGCGCGCCGAGCGCGCCGCCCTGTGGTGCTCCCGGCCCATGCGCTGGTTCTACCGGCTCTTCTACGGCCCCCTAAAGATGCTCAACTGGGCGTCCAACCGCTTCCTGCGCCTGCTCGGCTTCACCCCGCCTTCCGCCGCCGAGACCGGGCACTCGGAAGAGGAGCTGCGCATGCTCATCAGCCGCGCCGAGGAGCACGGCCGCTTCGCCCTGCGCCGCCTGCTGCTTTTCGAGAACGTCTTCGATTTCGGCCAGCAGCGCGTCAAGGACGCCATGACCGCGCGGGAGAGCATCGATTTCCTGTCTTTGAAGCGGAACTGGGAGGAGAACCTCGCGGTCATCCGCACGCGTCGCCAGACGCGCTACCCTCTCTGCGAGGACGCCCTCGATCATGCGGTCGGCTACGTCCATATCCACGACCTGCTGGCCGTCCAGCCCGAGGGCGCCGCGGCGCAGGTGCCGGACCTCCTGCGCGCCCGGCGGGAGCTCCCGGTCGTCTCGGAGGATGAGCTGCTGGAAAAGGTCCTTTCGGATTTCCAGCGCCGCGGCCGCCACCTGGCCCTGGTCAAGAACGCGGCCGGCGCCGTGACCGGGCTCCTGACCCTGGAGGACATCCTCGAGGAGCTCGTGGGCGAGATCCGGGACGAATTCGAGGCTCCCCCGGCGGGCAGCCTCTCGGAATATTGGGTGCCCGAGGCCTTCGACCCCAAGCTGGAGGGAGCGAGCCGGTCCGAGGTGATCGCCAGGCTGCTCGAGCGCCTGCATGCGGCCCGTCCGGAATTCGACCGGAAGGCGGCCTACGAGGCGATCTGGAAGCGCGAACAGGGGCTCACCAGCGCCATCGGCAAGGAACTGGCATTGCCCCACGGCCGCCTGCAGGACCTGAACAAGCCCCTCATCGCCATCGCCCTGTCGCAGGAAGGCATCCCCTTCGAGGCGCCGGACGGACGACCGGTCAAGATCATCTTCCTGATCCTGACCCCCTTGAAGGAGCCGGCGGCCCAGCTCCGCATCCTCGCCAACATCGCCCATCTCATGTCCAACGCCGCCCTGCGCCGGCGCCTGCAGCGCGCGCGCGGCCCGGCCCAGGTGGGCGAGATCCTGCGCAGCTTCGAGGCCGGCATACCGGTGTGACGGATCCCCTCCGCATCCCCGCCGTCGTCTTCGGGGCCGGGATCCTGGGGCAGGCGCTGCTCCTGGCGTTCTCCGAGCGGCTGCCGCGCGACAAGATCCTGCTGTCCCTCGGGGTGCCGCAGTGCCACTCTTATCTCAGCCGGCGGGATCACGGGAGGTAGCATGGAAATCCCCGGTCTCGACGCGCCTCTGCGCACGATCTGGTGCATCGGCCGCAACTACGCCGCGCACGCCCGGGAGCTGGGCAGCGCCCCGCCCGCCCAGCCCATCGTGTTCCTCAAACCCCTGTCGGCGGTCAACCTCGACGGCGGGGTCCTGCACCTGCCCCCGGATTCCGCCCGCGTGGACCACGAGGTCGAACTGGTGATCGCCCGCGGCCGCGACGGGCGCCTGCTGATGGCCGTGGGGGTCGATTTCACGGCGCGGGACATCCAGGACCGGGACAAGGCCCAAGGCCTGCCCTGGACCTCGTGCAAGGGCCGCCCGGGCTTCGCCGCGCTGGGCGCTTTCGTGCCCCCCAGCCTGCCCGCGGTGTTCCAGCTCTCCGTCAACGGGGAGATCCGTCAGCGGGGGAACAGCGCGGAGATGATCTTTTCGGTGGAGAAGCTCCTGGAGCATATCGACGCGGTGTACGGCCTGGCGCCGGGGGATGTGGTCTACACCGGCACGCCGGCCGGGGTGTCGCCCCTCAAGTCCGGCGACCGCGTGAAGGCCGAACTGTCGGGCGGCGGCCCCTTGGCTCCCGTCAGCCGCCTCACGGTGACGGTCGTCTGATTCTCAGCACGCTCGCGATGGCTTCCTCGATCCCGCTCTTGGGGATGGCGCCCACGGAGAAGGCGGGCTTGCCTTCCTTCGGGATGAAGAGCAGGGTCGGGACCCCGCTCACCCCGAAGGCCTGAGCCACCTCGGGGTTCTGGTCGACGTTCACCTTGAACACGTCGACCTTCCCCGCATAGTCCCGGGACACCTCTTCCAGGACGGGACCGAGGGCCCGGCAGGGCCCGCACCAGTCGGCGTAGAAGTCCACGATGCTGGGCAGGGCTCCCGCGTATTTCCAGACCCGCTGCGTCTTGTAGTCGAAGATCTTCCCCTTGAATGTCTCCGAGTCCAGGCATTCCATGGCATCCTCCTTTGCGGCGCTCCTGGTGTAGTGAGTCATAAGTCCAATTACTTTCGTTACCCCGGCGAAAGCCGGGGTCCAGGCTAAACCCGGGTCCCGGCTTTCACCGGGACGACGAAGCCGGCAATGTAAAGAAGTGTTGGAATCACTACTCTAGCTGCCGGCGCTCATCAGCGCGCCCACCATGGCGCCGTAGAGGGTGCTGACGTACGGGTTCGATGTGAGGGGGCAGGCTCCGGACGCACAGCCCACCAGGCGGTACCAGCCGTAGCCGGCGGCCGCTCCTAGAACGACTCCCAAGACGATCCTTGCGTTCATGCGTCCTCCTCGATGTCGGCCTGCCACCTTTGGATGCGGAGAGCCGGAAAAGGATTCAGGGGGCGCTCCCGGGGCGGGCCGGGCCGACTGGAAATCCCGGGGGGATTGTTCATATCATGGGGCATGAGACGCATCGCTGCGTTCTGCGTTTCGACGGTCTTGTGCGCAGCCCCCGGCCTCGCCGCCGGTCCCGCGCCGGCGCAGCCGAAGAAAGGGAAGGTCCCCATGACGCTCACTCTAAAGAGCCCCGCGTTCCCCGCCGGCGCGATGCTGCCCAAGCGCTTCACCTGCGATGGGGAGGACGCTTCGCCGCCCCGGACCGCGCCTGCGGCTCTGCGCAAGGCGATGGGCGGGCACATCCTGGCCGAGAGCGAGCTCATCGGCAGGTACGGCCGGTGATCCTCGGCATCGGGACGGACTTCATCGAGACCGCCCGGGTCGGCCGGGCGGTCGCCAAGTCCAACGGCTTCCGGAAGAAGCATTTCTCCCCGGCCGAGATCGCCTATTGCGAGGGCAAGCGCGGCAAGGCGCAGAACTACGCCGCCCGCTTCGCCGCGAAGGAGGCCTTCTTCAAGGCCATCGGCACGGGGTGGCGCGGCGAATTCTCCTGGAACGAGGTGGAGGTGGTCAACGACCGCCTGGGCAAGCCCGGGATCGTGCTCCGGGGCCGGGCCCGGGACTTCTGCCGGAAGTACCGCATCCGCGCGATCCATGTCTCGCTCACGCACATCAAGGACTATTCCAGCGCCGTCGTCGTCATGGAACGATAGCGGCGCCAGGCTGAGGAGGTTCCCATGGCGTTCCCCGACGAGGTCCGCAACGGCTATCAGAAGACCCTGGAGGAGATCCGGCAGGCCGGCATCTTCAAGGTCGAGCGCCTCATCCACTCCGCCCAGGCCGCGGACATCGAGGTGGAGTTCCCCGCCGGGACCGCGCCCCAGAAAGTCATCAACATGTGCGCCAACAACTACCTGGGACTCTCCAGCCACCCCGAGGTGGTGAAGGCCGCCCATGCGGGTCTGGACTCTCGCGGCTACGGGATGTCGTCGGTCCGCTTCATCTGCGGGACCCAGGATATCCACAAGGAGCTCGAACACCGGGTGACCGAGTTCCTCGGCACCGAGGATACCATCCTCTTTCCGTCCTGCATGGACGCCAACTGCGGCGTCTTCGAGGCGGTCCTGACCGACCAGGACGTCATGATCTCCGACCGCCTGGTGCACGCCTCCATCATCGACGGCGTCCGCCTCTGCAAGGCGGAGCGCGACATCTACGAGCATGCCGACATGGCGCAGCTGGAGTCTAAGCTGCAGCTCCATACCCGCAAGCGGCTCAAGATGGTGATCACCGACGGGGTGTTCTCCATGGACGGGGATACCGCGCCCCTGGACAAGCTGGCCGCGTTGTGTGAGAAGTACGGGGCCATGCTCTTCGTGGATGATTCCCATGCTACGGGTTTCATCGGGAGGACCGGCCGGGGCACCCATGAGCAGTACGGGGTGATGGGCAAGGTCGACGTCATCACCACGACCTTCGGCAAGGCCCTGGGCGGCGCCTCGGGCGGCTGCGTCTCCGGACGCCGCGAGCTGGTGGAGATGTGCCGGCAGAAGGCGAGGCCGTACCTCTTCTCCAACACCATGGCCCCCATGGTGGTCGCGGGCGTGCTGCGGGCGCTCGAACTCCTCTCCCAGGACACGGCGCGGCGCGACAAGCTGGAGAAGAACGCCGCCTACTGGCGCCAGGGCATGACGGATGCGGGCTTCGTCCTGAAGGCGGGCGACACGCCCATCGTGCCGGTCATGCTTTTCAACGCCAAGCTGTCGCAGGACTTCTCCCGCGACCTGTTCACGGAGGGGATCTACGCCATCGGGTTCTTCTATCCGGTGGTGGCCAAGGGCGCCGCGCGCATCCGCACGCAGATCTCCGCGGGCCACGAGCTGCACCACCTCGACCGGGCGCTCGACGCCTTCAAGAAGGTGGGCCGGAAGTACGGCATCCTGGGTCAGACCAAGGACGAGATCATCGCGAGGTACGGGGCCTAACAACTGCCTCGCGCCTGGGCCTGCTGCCGGGCCAGCATGGCGCAGAGCGGGCAATCGGGGTCATAGCTGTCCGGCACCAAGAACTCCTCCGGTACCGTCCCGTTCACGTAACCCCGCAGCGCGCCCACGACCGTCTCCAGCCCGTCCGACGGGAAGACGATGCCCTCGATGGCCTCGGCGCGCCGGTATTCCAGCAGGTATGAGGTCTCGCCGTCGATGACCGCCCGCTCGGCCCGCAGGCGCGCGCGGGCGTTCCGGCGCAGCTCCAGCGCGGCCTCGGGTTCCTCCCGGAAGCGCGCGATCGACGCCTCGATCTGCTCCGCGCTCGCGTGACGGCTTATGACCACGTCATTCCAGTACAGTCTCATGGGGTCCCTCCTTACCCCATGTACGAACGACCCCCCGTTTCAGTTCCATCGGATTTCGCCGCTCCAAGTTTCATGGAACTCCCCGCGAGCATCGATCGTACTTGTCTGCTGGATGCCATGCAGCCCAAAGACCTCGGCCCGCTGCCGCCCCCACGACCCCCGGGCCAGCCCCTTCTATCGTCTGGTCCAGGAAGTGCTCCG